>Ga0302209_10001403_pt1 | contig 10388 bp, 9 predicted proteins | sample II_Fen_E3_1_FD_194574 | JGI IMG/M metagenome (GOLD analysis project Ga0302209, IMG submission 194574) | Peat permafrost microbial communities from Stordalen Mire near Abisko, Sweden - II_Fen_E3_1 | ecosystem: Environmental > Terrestrial > Soil > Wetlands > Permafrost | place: Sweden: Abisko...
TAAGTACAGCCATGGAAAAATAATTAAAGTTAAATTATGTTTTTTGTGCTTTAAAAATTTATTACATCAGAGATTTTATTTATATTTGTACGCAATTAAGAAATATAAAAGATGAGATTTAAGTTAACATTAAAGATTAATAGAGAAAAATACGGAGACTTCTTGCCCCTGAGTTATCAGTACGAGGCATCTTCTGCGATATACAGAATACTTTCCCGTGCAGACCAAGTGTATGCAACGTGGCTTCATGATAATGGCTTCCATTTAGAAACCGCCAAAAAGTTCAAACTCTTTACGTTCTCCAGAATACTTGGAGAATATAAGATATATAGAGATACGGGACGTATAAAATATTATGGAGATACCGTAGAATGGTATGTCTCGTTTCTTCCAGAGAAGAGCACACAGAAGTTCATCGAAGGATTGTTCCTGAATCAGATATTTGAGATAGGCGATAAGAAATCATCGGTTCAGTTTCATATTATTTGTGTTGAGGCTATGCCGGAGCCAGACTATTCCGAAGAAATGGAATTTGAGACACAATCGCCAATGTGTATCAAACTCAAAAACGAAGACGACCGGATAGACTATTTATCACCTAAAGATGTACGTGCACCTTACTTAATATTCAACGGTCTGCTTGACAGATATAAAATTTTCTATGGCAAATCTCTACCATGCTCACCAGAAGATTGTAAATTAGAGATTCTGAGCGAACCAAAATCCGCTTTGATCATGATTAAGGCAGGAACGAGTGAACAAACCAGAGTCCGTGGATTTCAGTGCCGATTCAAGGTAAAAGCACCAGTAGAGATCATGAAGATAATCTATTCGAGCGGAATAGGAGTGCAAACATCGGTAGGCTTCGGGTGTGTAGAGGTCATTAATAATAAATAGTACTAGTATGATAAATGAACTAATAAATTTTACAGCGAATTTGGATGAAGAATTCAAGAACTTGGGCTCTACACCAAAAGAGGGATTACATATACGAATGAAACTCTTTATAAGTGAATCAGGCGAAGCAAAAATTGATACTTTCGACTTTGAATATGAACAATACTCAAAAAAGCAAAAGGGCGAGATTTCTAATTTCCTGATTCAGTGCAAACTGTTGCATCAGAACGCATGGTGCATTGATACCAACAAGTGCCTTGACTTACCTACAAAAGCGATTCATACCTGTTCGCCTTTTGCCCTTGCGTTTAAGCGCGAACATTTGGAAGGTGGAGCAAAGTTCAAAGATAATATTGGTAAGAAAAAACAGATATATGAACGCTTCGAAGAGTATTTTACTAAAGCTTTTGATTTATTTGAAAATAAAGAGGATGCAGGAAAATATATACTCTTTAAGCATTTCTTCACACATAATACTTTCAGTTTAGTTCTTCAAAGAATAGAGGTATATTACAAAGCTAAACGTATTCAATTCGAAGAAGAACTTGCTCAAATTAAAGAAAAGTTAAAAAACAGCACTGACAAAACTGAAAAAGAAGAACTCAAAGATCAGATTGCCACCATTGAGCAAGAGCTTCTCAAGGTTAAACCGTTAGACGATAGTGACTATATCCTCTTTTATCTCGATGTTCCATTGGAATTATATCAACAGGTTCATAAAAAGTATCTGGATGACAAGTTATTTAATACAGCGCTTTATAATACCGAACCGAATCAAGAAGGAGTTATTTTCGGAACCAGCAATTTCATGAATGGCTTCAATAGCAATATGCCTTTCCTGATGCATCAAACTGCGACTTTTGATATAAGTGGAAGAATATCCAACCTCGATGCAAAGCTTCTCTATGAATTGAAAAATATACTTCCAAACAAAACCCTTCCCAATCCATTGCCTGTTTTTATTTATAAAGAAGAGATACAACAAAAAGTGATTGGAATATTCAAGGAGAGTGGCTTCAAGTTTGGTTATAAAGAGATTATTCAAAAGTTAGTTGAAGATAATGCAGAAGATATTGGCAACTATTATCTTCTTTTCTGGCAGAATACAAAGGATGGTATTGTTTTTAAAGATTTTGACTTTGTATCGACTTTTGAATATTCGGTGTCAAAAGAAAAGACTCTTGCTATATTGAACCTGTTTGATATTAAAGAAAAGGGAGGAAAAGACAACAAACATTACCCGGTTATTCACAATATCTTTGACTTTGAACAGCAAGTAATGAAACCATTTATTCAGAATAAGTACTTGCGGGTTGATTATTTTGGAGATTTGAACAAAGATGATTACGCAAAATTAGACTTGACTTTTAGTTCTTTCAGCAGATACCGCAAAGCAATATACGATTATGTGTACAAATCTCAGCGGAATACCGTTGACGGTCATATATTTGACGAAATGGTATTTAACGCAATAACCGACGACATTAAAAACAACAATGATTATAGTATCAGAGAAAAACTTAATATATGGTACAGTTTATACGAATATTTCAATCCTAAAAATAAAATTAATATGGTAAATAAATTAAAAGACTATCAGGACTTTGTTGCAGCCATCATAGCAGATGAAGCACTGACTGATATTACGGATGAAAAATTTGCCTTTGCTGCAGGGCAAGTCATCAACTACATTCAGAGTAAAAGTAAATCGGCTGACAATAGTTACAATCTGCTGGAACCTTATTTACAGCAATCTAAATGCACCGAGTTTAAAAGGGCAATAGCTAATGATTTCGGTCGATATAAACATGAAAACTTCTCAAAAAACTTTGAGAAAGTGGCTGCCTTCGTCTTAAGTTATGAAACCTCTGCGAATCTAAAACATTTATTGCCTCAAATTCTTTCAGGCGTATTCTCTAAAAATCAATTATTTAGTACGAACTCTTCAAAATAAAATAATCATGACAACATTCAACAACCGTGTGTATGGCGCAGCCATCATCAAATCAATCAATTCAAATTACAATGCTGATTTTTCGGGTCAACCCCGCAAATTACCAAACGGAATAGTGTATGCGACAGACAAAGCTTTGAAATATTCCATTCGGAATTATTGGAAAACAGCACTAAACGAAAAAGTATTTTATTTCAAATCACTAAGCGAAGAAATGTCTCCCAGAACATTAGATGAAACCTACGCTTTCCATTTTGGAGATTTCAAAGAAAAAGATAAAACGAAATTACGCTTGGAAGTTCTTGGGAATATTTTAAAATGCCTTGATGTAAAACTATTTGGAGGTACTTATGCAGGGAAAACCAATATTTCAATACATGGCACATGTCAAATTACTCACGGCTTAAATAAATTTCCCGAGAATGTAATTTATTCCGAACAAATCATGTCTCCTTTCAAAAATTCAAATGAAGCAAGTGCAGATAGTACCATGACAACTTTGGGAACTCAATCTCGCTTACAGGAAGGGCATTATGTACATCATTTTTCGGTAAATCCGAAGAATATAGAAGGTGACGTTGCAAGAACCGGTGTAGAAGGATTGACAACAAACGATATAGTTAAATTAAAAGAAGGGCTTCGCAAAGGAGCGACTTACTATGACTCGGCAGCAAAAGCTGGAACAGAAAACGAGTTATTGCTATGGGTGCAACTCAATCCGGATTCAAAAATCGTATTGCCTTCATTTGTGAGCCTGATTGATATTAACGAAGATAAAGAAATTGATTTATCAAGAGTAAGTGCTTTATTGGCAGAGAGTCATATCCAGCAGGAAATTGAAACAATTGAAATTTCTTACAATAAATCAAATACAAAAGTAATAGGCGAACCTGCAAATGTTATTTTTACTGAATTGTAAATACTTGGTCTTATGAAATTAATATCATTCGACTTAAAAGCGGACTTTGCTTTTTTCCGAATACCCGACACTAATGCTACCATTAACTTGTCCTATAATATCATGCATCGCCCTGCGGTGTTAGGTGTTTTGGGCGCAATTATTGGGTTGGATGGCTATAAGGAAAAAGGAAAGTTGCCACAATATTATGATTTGCTGAAGGACGTGAGGACAGGCGTTGAGCCCCTGAATCACGATAAGGGGAATTATAGCAAAACCAATATCAAGTACTCCAATACTGTTGGATATGCCAATAAAGGGACAAATTTTCTGACCGAAGAACTGACATTGGTAAAGCCGGCATACAGGATTTATCTTTTGCTTGATGAGAATAACGGATATCAAAGGCAATTGATTGATAATTTAAAAAATGGTTGCGCCGAATTTATTCCATACTTGGGGAAAAATGAATTTACAGCTTGGTGGAGTGCCGATTCGTACAAAGAATATCATTTTTCAGATGAAAAGGAACCCATCGGGAGCATTAAAATTAAGACTATCTTTCAGAAAGATAAGGTTCTAAAGAATAATGTTGAAGCTCCTTTTCCCGATTTGCTCAATTTTGATAATACCGAAAGTCCGTTCATTTACTTTGAACGTTTACCAAAAGATTTTGACCTATCATTGATACAATACGACTTAGGTGAGTTTGTATTCTCAAACTATCAAATCAAAAATGCTCAAACATTGGAAAATCTGTTTTTTGTCGAAGAATTAGATGCTTATGTCCAATTGCTTTAAAACTGTTTCTAAGATTGTTAGCGATTTACCTGCTTTAAGTAGTTATTTACTTGATGCAGGTAGTTACTATGCTCATTTGCCAAAAATTGCAGAAAGCCCTATAGAAACAATAGAGGAGCATGTCGATTTAGTAAATCGCTATTTCGAAAAACTTGTAGTTGCCCATAAATTAGATTCGGTTATTGACCGACTAATCAATGGCATTTCAACCCAAGTTGATTTGGAAACAGGCAATTATATCAAAGTGCTTTTTGTGAATACCATTGTGTTTCATGACTTTGGAAAAATCAATGAGCATTTTCAATTTGAGAAAATGAAAAATGGGAAGTTCTTTGAAAGTTTACAAAACGAAAGTCCAATTTCGTCCAATCACTCTGCCCTAAGTGCATTTATTTATTTGACAAAACATTTAAATGAAATTGTTCTTGAAAAAAAGCAAAATCCATTATTGGTAACTTCTTGTCTTTATTTTGCTTATTCTATATTTAAACACCACGGACGAACTTTTGATAATGATTGTAGTGAAACTCTTTCATTTACGGAAATAAAAGCAAGAAAAAATTGGCCTGAAATTAATCAATTTTTATCTGCATATTTAGAATGTTATCAGTTTGAAATTCATCCCAGTATTTTAAAATTGGTTGGAAATGACAGATTATTAAACGAAAATCCCTTCAGGGATTACGTAAATTCTTTTGAGTTGTATTCCCTTTGTCGTCTCAATTTCTCGCTCCTCACGGCTTCCGATTATATGGCAACCAACGAGTATATGAATTCGTTACCAATAGACGATTTCGGAATACTGACACCGGACAGAATTGAGGAACTGTACCACAATGTCAGTCAAAGTGAGTGGATAGATGATGTGCAAGAGAAGAAAAATTACAATAAAGGAACTTACGATGCTTTGAAAGGATATGAATTGCGGAACCCAAAAGAAAAAAGCGGTGACAATCTCAATGTACTCCGCAAAGAAATGGGCATTGAGGTGATTAAAAATATAAGACAATCTTCACTAAGTAATCTATTCTTTATCGAAGCTCCGACAGGTGGAGGAAAAACAAATCTTTCCATTTTAGCAATCATTGAGTTGCTTAAAATACATAAAGGGCAATACAACAAAGTATTTTATGTGTTCCCATTCACAACTTTGATTACACAAACATATACAGTTGTGCGGGATATGTTAGGACTGGAAGAGGACGAAATTATCGAATTGCATTCAAAAGCAGGATTAAAGCCAACTCAACATGAGGATGATCTATACGGAGGTGAAAAGTTGAATTACATTAACCACCTCTTTGTCAACTATCCGTTTTGCCTGCTATCACATATCAAATTCTTTGATATATTAAAAACAAACGAAAAGGAAACCAATTATTTATTGCATCGCTTAGCCAATTCCATTGTTGTGATTGATGAATTACAATCCTATAATCCATCGCATTGGGATAAGGTTATTTATTTTATCCGGCAATATGCCGAGAAATTCAATATCAAGTTTATCCTGATGTCGGCTACTTTACCCAAGTTGGATAAACTGAGTGTAATAAAGCAAAATGTAAAGGACTTCGTCTATCTATTGCCCAACGCAAAAGAACTCTATTTCAACAATCCGAATTTTTTAGGTCGGGTCAATTTCAATTTCGAATTGTTTGAACGAACTGATTTATCGTTACAAGAATTAGCTGAAAAAGTAATTGCAGCGTCTAAGGATTATCTGAAATATGATTTTGGATCGGCTAAACCAAAAAATAGTGTTTACACTATTGTTGAATTTATCTACAAGCAGTCAGCCACAGATTTCTATACTAAAATTCTGGAACAAGATTTTTTTGAAAAAATATTCGTGCTATCGGGAACCATACTTAAACACCGAAGAACAGAGATCCTCAATTCTCTGAAAAATCCATCGAACAGAAAAAAGAAAATCATTTTGATTACAACTCAGGTGGTTGAAGCCGGTGTAGATATTGATATGGATTTAGGATTTAAAGACCGCTCCATTATTGATTCGGATGAACAATTGGCCGGACGTATCAACCGAAATGTAAATAAAGAACGTTGCACACTCTATCTTTTTAATCTCAACAAAGAATCTGTAATTTATGGCAAAGATCTTAGATATAAGATAACAAAAGAGCTAATTATGCGGGACGAATATGAGCGAATACTCGCTCAAAAAGATTTTGACGCATTGTACGATAAAATATTTGATGCAAAAAACGATTGGAACAATAGAGAAATGGTGGAAAACTTCAGTGATTATGAATCTGCCATTCTGAAATTGAAATTTGAAAAAGTACATAAAGATTTTCAACTGATAGAACAAAAGAATTTATCCTGTTTCATACCAGTGAATATTCCAATTACGGTTCAAGGTGCAGTTGATGGGAACATAGAGCAAATTTTCAGTTCTTCTGAACTGCTATTTCTAGAAAATAATGGAACTTTTCCCAATGAGAGAAATGAAATCTGTGGAAAGGAAGTATTTGATATATATCTTCAATCTATTCATAATATAATAGATTTTACACAACAACAAATAAGGAAGAAAGTACTTCAAAGTATTATGAGCAAGTATGTTTTCTCTATATTTGCAAGTCCCAATATTGAAAATAAATTGGTTCATTTTTATGACAAAGAGAAGTCGGAATATGGATATATGTATATTCAAAGATATTCTGACATTTATTCTATCGAACAAGGACTTGATGCTAAAAAACTGACCGGAATAGAAGAAACTCAATTTTTATGATATAACCATGCACATCAACGCCACCTATATTAATATTTATAATGTATGCAAACGTGAATTATGGTTGCATGCCAATGAAATACGGTTTGAACATACGTCAGATATCGTGTATGACGGCAAACTCATTCATGAGGATAGCTATCCTATGCGTTCCTCCAAATATGAAGAGATTGAAATCGACGGTATCAAGGTGGATTATTATGACACGAAGAATAAAGTGATTCATGAGATTAAGAGGTCTAACAAGATTGAACAGGCTCATGAGTGGCAACTGAAATATTATATGTATGTGTTTGAACAGCATGGAGTGACCGATGTAAAAGGCATTCTGGAATATCCAACTTTAAGGAAGACACAAGCTGTCGTATTGAGTGATGTTGACAGGGAAAGAATAAAGGAAATAGTTGCAGACATCGAGATGATTATCTCTAGTGATGAGTGTCCTTCTATCCAGAAGAAAGGAATATGTAAAAGTTGCAGCTATTTTGAGTTTTGTTTCACTAAAGAGGTTGACGAATGAAAAAGACTTTTTATCTATTTAATCCAGGTATGATTGAACGAAAGGATAATACATTAAAGTTTACTCCTTTTGAGGTTGACGAAGATGGAACCGAGCATCCTATTCAGCCAAGATACCTCCCTGTAGAGGATATCTCTGAGTTCTATGTGTTTGGAAGTCTGCGTGCTAATAGCTCGCTTTATAATTTTCTCGGACAGAGGGATATTGCTGTGCATTTCTTCGATTATTACGAAAACTATACCGGAAGCTTTATGCCTCGCGACAGTTTGCTTTCCGGTAAGGTTCTCCTAGCTCAGACATCAGCCTATCAGAACAAGAAGAGAAGGGTAGAGATTGCGCATAAGTTTATCGACGGTGCTGTCTGGAACATGCTGATGAATCTCAACTATTACAATAGACGTGGAAAAGAACTGGATGAATCCATCGCTAAGATGAAGTCGTTGGCTGAGGCTATTCCGAATACAGATTCGGTGCCCGAGTTAATGGGGATAGAAGGATTAATAAGACAGGAATATTACACGGCATTTGATGTCATCCTTAACGACTTCAATATGGGATCCAGAACAAAACAACCTCCTGAGAACGAAGTCAATGCCTTAATATCGTTCGGCAACATGATCTGTTATACGGAGACACTGCGTGCGATCCATCAGACACAACTAAATCCGACAATAAGTTATCTTCATACGCCGGGTGAACGCCGTTATTCTCTATGTCTTGACATATCCGAGATATTCAAACCGATCATCGTAGACCGGGTTATCTTTAAAGTCTTAAACAAGCGTTTGATACAAGACCAGCACTTCGACCATAAACTGAATAGCTGTCTGTTAAATCAGAATGGTAAGAAAATCTACATGAAGGCAATGGAAGAGCGGTATGAGGAGACTTTCAAGCATCGTTCCTTAGGCAGGAATGTAAGTTATAAGCATCTGATAAAACTAGAATGCTATAAGCTATTAAAAGACTTGCTTGGATTAGAAGAGTATAAACCTTTTAAGATGTATTGGTAGCATGTATGTAATCTTGGTATATGATATAGGAGAGAAACGTGTTGGTAAAATGCTTAAGCTATGTCGTAAGTATCTTAACTGGATTCAGAATTCTGTCTTTGAGGGTGAGATCTCTGAAGTGAAGCTGAAGGAATTGAGCTTATCTGCAAAATCGATCATGGATATTTCTGTAGATAGCATGATTATATTTAGTAATCGTACAGGATATTATATGGACAAGAAAATTGTAGGAAAAGAGAAGATGAAACTTGATAATTTCTTATGATAAAAATGTCGATGTCTGGTAAAATGATTATTTCTTAACTGGTTTTTCTACCCTTTTCGGTCTTTGACATGCTGTAACATCCCTTAAACAAGGAAAATGTCGATCTCCTAGATAAAAATATATGATTGGTCATCGACATATTTTCAAGAATTATTTGTATCTTTGCAACCTCAAAAAAGTCCTTATAATAAGGATTTCCCTATTTGTAATCATAGGGTTCTAATCGTACCTTTATGGAATTGAAACTCGACAACTGTAATCTTTGTCCGAAAAACAGGAAAAGGTTCTAATCGTACCTTTATGGAATTGAAACTCGAGTTGCCACATCCCATCCATATGTTTAAACAGTTCTAATCGTACCTTTATGGAATTGAAACCAGGTATGGGTATAACGCTACCTGAGACATGGCAATAGTTCTAATCGTACCTTTATGGAATTGAAACACAGGATGAATATGACATGCAACTTGTACAGCTTAAAGTTCTAATCGTACCTTTATGGAATTGAAACTTTCCATCTTCCGAGGCAAGGTACAGGGCCGATATGTTCTAATCGTACCTTTATGGAATTGAAACAGCGAATAACGATTAAGACTAATCGATTATCTTATTTAGTTCTAATCGTACCTTTATGGAATTGAAACATTATAAATGTCTCTGTAGATGTTGCAAAAAGAACTCGTTCTAATCGTACCTTTATGGAATTGAAACTTCGTTTAAAGACAAATGATGGAATCTATTATAATATAGTTCTAATCGTACCTTTATGGAATTGAAACAAATGGTGCTATCCACGTTATTGTTGCACCTGAGAGTGTTCTAATCGTACCTTTATGGAATTGAAACTCTTTCAACTGAAGGGCAAGCATTTCACCCGGCATAGTTCTAATCGTACCTTTATGGAATTGAAACCTTCCACTTCTTTCGTCAATAGTAAAAAATGCCAGTTCTAATCGTACCTTTATGGAATTGAAACGTTTAAAACTTCTGGCCATGACGAATCCCTTCCGGTTCTAATCGTACCTTTATGGAATTGAAACATATATCACAACACAGTTGCAGGCATGTCAGTCCGGTTCTAATCGTACCTTTATGGAATTGAAACCCATTCTCGTCAGTGATAGACGGGAATGCCTCATTCAGGTTCTAATCGTACCTTTATGGAATTGAAACTCGAGAAGGGTGTCCTGCATGAAGTTCGCTTCCATGTTCTAATCGTACCTTTATGGAATTGAAACTGGGGTGGTTGCCAATATTGAAAGAAATTAAACTCGTTCTAATC
>Ga0302209_10001407_pt1 | contig 10375 bp, 6 predicted proteins | sample II_Fen_E3_1_FD_194574 | JGI IMG/M metagenome (GOLD analysis project Ga0302209, IMG submission 194574) | Peat permafrost microbial communities from Stordalen Mire near Abisko, Sweden - II_Fen_E3_1 | ecosystem: Environmental > Terrestrial > Soil > Wetlands > Permafrost | place: Sweden: Abisko...
CATAGAAGTGCCCTATCATTATCCTCCATCGAATCATATTGCCTGTGCATTTAAGTTCGCTAAATCTTCGCATGATGACAAACCTGATGAACGTACATTGACAGCACCCGGATTCTTTGAAGATATAGACGATCTGGCAGATATAAACTTATTTCCATGGCCTGATCCGGCCTTGTATCTGGATGTGGAAGAATCATCCAGACTTGCACGGTCAATTGATCCGGCATATGTACGAATGGGAGTGATGTGGAGTGCCCATTTTCAGGATACCTGTGCTGCTTTCGGAATGGAAAAGGCATTGATGGTTATGCTTATGAATCCGGATATGTTTGTTGCGGTGATTGACCGGATTACTGATTTTTACCTGAAAGCAAACGAATTGTTTTATGAGGCAACAAAAGGATATCTCGATGCTGTATTGATTGGAAATGACTTTGGCAGCCAGTGTGGATTAATGGTTGATCCTGATTCACTGCGTTCGTATGTTTTCCCGGGAACAAAGAAACTGATTGATCAGGCCAAAAGTTATGGGTTGAAAGTTATTCATCATTCATGCGGATCAATATTCCCTATAATTGATGACTTAATTGAATTGGGAGTTGATGTGATTCATCCCATACAGGCATTGGCACAGGACATGGATGCTCCTAACCTGAAGGCCCATTTTCAAGGAAAAACTGCTTTCTGTGGAGGAGTGGATGCACAGCATTTACTGGTAAACGGTACCCCACAACAGGTATCTGATAAAGTTTGCGAATTAAAACAATTATTCCCGACCGGATTAATTATTTCGCCAAGCCATGAAGCTATTCTTCAGGATATTCCACCAGCCAATATCAAAGCATTGTTTGTTGCATTAAATTCATAATTCATAACTGTCTGATTTTTATAATTAAGCACTTATAGGTTAACAAATATATCATTAAATATCTACGATTATATATTTCTTCTTACACTAAAAAAGGATTTGAATATGAAACGATTTGGACAGACCATCTTCCTGAAACCGGAAGGTGCAGAAGAATATATAAAGCAACATGCAGCGGTATGGCCAGGTGTGTTGAACATGATATCAGCATGCAATATAATTAATTATTCCATTTTTAAAAAGGATAATATCTTGTTTGCCTATTTCGAATATGTTGGCAATGATATTGACCGTGATATGGCAACCATGGCTGCCGATCCTGAAACACAACGTTGGTGGAATGTGGTAAAACCCTTGATGGAACCCATAGAATTACGCAATGTTGGAGAGTTTTGGGCAGACATGGAAGAAATATTTCATATAGATTGATGAAGAATAGTTGGTAGTAGGTAGTTGATAGTATGTAGTTGATAGTTAGGTAGTAAGTAGAGATAGTTAGGTGATTAATAGTAAGTTGAAAATAGTAAATGGTAAATAGTAAAAAAAAAATAGTAAATGACTAGATGGTTAACTCAAATCCAATACTCGGTACATTCTTACACGCTATAGGCGGAGCTTCAGCTTCCACCTGTTACTTGCCAAGCCAGAAAACAAAACAGTGGTCATGGGGTACCTTCTGGTTGGTGCAGGCAACCTTTGCCTGGCTGCTTATGCCCCTGCTTGTGGGCTATCTGACAGTACCCAGTTTCTTTGAAGTATTGCATAAAGCTCCGGCAGGTGCATTCTGGGGAGCCTTTTTGTTGGGTGGTGTGTATGGTTTCGGAGGAATGTCATTTGGCTATGCCATCCGGAACATAGGGTATTCGCTCACATATACCATTGGAATAGGTATTTCGGCTGTGCTGGGCACTCTGACACCAATTATTATGAGGGGGCAGGTTACTGAGTATTTCTCCCGTCCGGGGAGCGGGATTGTACTGGTAGGCATGGTGTTGTCGGTCGTTGGTGTATCACTTTGCGGAATGGCAGGATTCAGGAAAGAACGTGACCTGGGAGAGTTGGAAAACTCTGTTCATTTCAATATGCGGACTGGATTGATACTGGCCATTATCGCCGGGTTGCTGTCGGCTGTATTCAATATCTCACTCGAAGTAGGCAAGCCGATATCCGACCTGGCTGCTACATACGGAGCTGGAAACTTTGAAGGAAATGCCAAAATGATTGTTTCCACTTCTGGTTGTTTTATCGTGAACCTGATATGGTTTGTTATCCTGGGGGTAAAAGATAAAACGCTAAAGGAATTTACCGCATCGAGTGGCATAGCAGTTGGTCGAAGGGCTAAAAACACCTTGTGGTCGGCTTTAGCAGGAATCTTATGGTGCGCCCAGTTCTTTTTTTACGGATTAGGCCATGTCCAAATGGGTAATTTTCAGTTTATCAGCTGGGTGTTACATATGTCCATGCTGATTTTCTTCAGCTATATCGTGGGCCTGATTATGAAAGAATGGAAACAGGTTTCCAAACGTACATACATTATGCTGATTCTGGCATTAATTATACTTTTTGTTTCTTCCGCTATTATATCATACGGGAGTTATTATGGAGAACATATGCTGGCCGGCAAATAGAACGGCTTAACTATAAATTAATAAAAATCAATAAATTATATAATATGAAACAAAATTTTTTAGACAGACTATCCGAATGTGTTGAATTCGGTAAAATTAATCTTGCTTCTCCGTATCCACCACAAATGAAAGGATTACCCGGAGCCGATGAAATCACCAGGGAAGCCCTTGAAGCAGGAGTAACACCCACAGAGATATTAAACGAGGCCCTGATAACCGCCATGAATAAGGTAGGTCAGAAATTCAGCGAGAATAAGATTTTTGTTCCTCAAATGCTGTTGTCAGCAAAAGCTATGGGAGCATCGCTGATTCATTTAAAACCTTTTTTTGCAAACGGAACTGTAAAACGCAAGGGGACATTTATTTTAGGAACTGTATACGGTGATTTGCATGATATAGGTAAAAATCTTCTTGGTATGATGGTTGAAGGTGCCGGCTGGGAAGTTATTGATCTGGGCATTGATGTGAAAATTGAAAAGTTTTTAGAGAAAATAAAGGAATATCCTGATGCAGTGGTCGGAATCTCAGCGTTACTTACAACTACCATGGTAAACATTCAGCCGGTAATTGAAGCTATCCGGAATGTAGCTCCACAAACTAAAATTATCGTAGGTGGTGCACCTCTTTCTGAAGAGTTTGCTTTGGCAATCGGAGCTGATGCGTATGGTAAGAATCCACAGGAAGGTGTGAGTTGGTTAGATTCAATAGCCAGTTAAAAACATAAAATTATGAAATATAATAAACTTGCAATATCAACTCCTGAGGGACTTATTTTTGGGAATGCCCTGTATCCTGTTACTACACGTCGTGGCCTTGTAATAGGTGGTGGAAGTGTTATACCCGAATTGAATTTTACACTGCCTCCAATGAGCATCAACGAAAGCACACTAAAAGCCATTGGTGTCCATTATAAAGGCATAGTAACCGATGCTATTGAACATGCACGGCATTTGCATGCACCGGGAGTAATCTTTGAATTTGAAACCTTGCTCGAAATGACTCAAACGCCAAGCATAGGCATTGAGTTGGTAAAAATAATGAATGAGGTCTGTGAAGAAAATTATATCAAATTCGGATTTAAAAGTGAAATAAGGCTTACGCCGAATGATCTGCGTGAATTCGACCGACCTCCGTTGTGCAGGACTTCTAAATACCTGGATGCCATGTGGGAGCTATTTGATAAAGGTTCGTTAGCGGGTGGAGACATGCTGTCAATAGAAAGTACAGGAGGAAAAGAGGTTCATGATGACGCATTGATGATGTGCGATATCAAAACTTCTATTTTTGCACTATCGGTGTTGGGAGTGCGGGATATGAAGTTCCTGTGGTCAAATATTGTTGCCATAGCCAAAAAGAATAACAAAATTGCCGGGGGTGATACTGCCTGTGGGTTTGGAAATACTGCCATGGTACTTGCCGAGAAACAATGTATTCCTAAAATATTTGCAGCCGTTGTCCGCATTGTTACTGCAGTACGTACATTGGTGGCCATTGAAGAAGGTGCAGTGGGACCTGATAAAGATTGTGGCTATGAAGGCCCTTTCCTGAAAGCAATTACCGGTACTCCGATCTCTATGGAAGGAAAAACTTCAGCATGTGCTCATTTCAGCCCCGTTGGGAATGTCGCTGCCTGTTGTGCCGATTTGTGGAGCAATGAGTCGGTTCAGAATATCAAACTCCTGGCAGGCATGGCTCCTACCGTTTATCTTGAACAACTGGAATATGATGCCCGTTTAATGAACACGGCGTTGAAACATGGAAGACCTACTGCAAACATGCTTCAGCAACTCTTTGCAGAATCCGATCAGGCACTCGATCCCCAGGCATTAATCCTGACACCTAAAAATGTCATTATCCTATCGCAGGAAATGGTGAAAGGAAAGAATTACATCGATGCTTCAGTTCGAGCCGCTTTGAAAGGACTGGATATTATTGAGGAAGCCTATAAGTCGGGACAACTCCTGCTTCCTGAAATAGAAGTGGAATGGATTGATATCTTACGTTTGGCCTTGTCGGACATTCCAACCGACGAAAGTAAGTTTGTGGAAGAAATGTTACCTTTGCTGGAAGGTAAATTTATTCCATCAGAATACGGTTTATAATTTATGTATAATTTTTAAAGAGAGCAAATAATGACATCCTGGATACAGAGTATTTTAACGAGTGAAAAACGTATCGCATTGCCATTTATGACCCATCCGGGTATAGAGATGATTGGCAAAAGCGTAAAAGAAGCTGTTTCCGATGGGCAGGTACATTTTCAGGCTATAAAAGCAGTTTCGGAACACTTTGAAACTACTGCCTGTACGGTTATTATGGACCTGACGGTTGAAGCCGAAGCATTTGGTGCCGACATTAAACTGTCCGATAATGAGGTGCCAACAGTTCTTGGACGCCTTGTATCTGATGCTGCTTCAGTCGAAGCACTCAAAGTCCCGGGACTTGACAAAGGACGTGTTTCAGCTTATCTGCTGGCAAGTAAACTTGCTGCTGAAAACTTCAGGGATAAACCTGTATTCTCAGGTTGTATCGGACCTTATTCCCTGGCAGGCAGGTTGTACGATATGTCGGAAATTATGGTGGCTATTTATATTGAACCTGAATCCATTCAATTGTTGCTGTCAAAATGTACGGAGTTTCTGATTAAGTACTGCAAAGCACTGAAAGCAACAGGAACACAAGGAGTCATAATTGCTGAACCTGCAGCAGGATTATTATCCGGGGAGGATTGTATGACCTATTCGTCCTTTTATGTAAAACAAATTGTTGATGCCGTTCAGGACGATAGTTTTACTGTCATCCTGCATAATTGCGGCAACACGGGTCAGTGCACCGATGCCATGGTGGCAACGGGAGCACGGGCATTACACTTTGGGAATGCCATTGATATGGAACAGGTCCTGAAACAATGTCCGACTGATGTTGTTGTAATGGGAAATCTTAATCCGGTGAGTGTCTTTAAACAGGGAAGCGTGGAACAGGTAAAACAGGAAACGTTAGAATTACTTAAAAAAACGGCAGGATATAAAAACTTTGTTATTTCGAGCGGGTGTGATTTGCCTCCGTTTGTTCCCGAAGCCAATATTTGTGCATTCCTTGAAACAGTAGCTCAATATAATTCATAATTCATAATTCATAATTCATAATTCATATATAACAGGCATTTGCGGGAATAATCAGTGCTTTTTAATGCTCGCAGTGCCTGTTGTATTTAACAATAATATGTCAGACGATTTTCAATCCTATCATTTTACATTTGCCGAAGTTGCTCCGACTATTGCCGAAGTGCTTGATTACCTTCGTTCCACTGATCTGGAGGAAGAACATCCGGCTGTTATCTTTATCCGCGAAATACTGGATGAATTAAATTTTGATGCAGGCATTACGGGCGGTTATCTGGTGACCGATGTTGAAAACCTGAATGTAAAAGAGGGAATAATAAAGTTCAGGAATCAAGGATTGAATCCCGGCCGTCAGGTATGCGGATACATAAAAGAATCAACACAGGCAGCCTTGTTCCTGTGTACTGCCGGTGAAGATTTTACCCGCATGACCAATGCTCTGAACGAACAGGGGGATATCATGGAAGCATATATCCTGGATGCTATCGGTTCGCTAACTGTTGAGAATGCCATGGATAAAATTCAGGAGAACTTACGCCTGTCATTTATTACCAGCCGGTTGAAAATTTCAAACCGGTATAGCCCGGGGTATTGCAATTGGCCACTTACCGATCAAAAAGCCTTGTTTGAGTTGATCGGTGATAATCCTGTCGGAATAACCCTGAGTGATTCCTGCCTGATGACTCCCCGAAAATCAGTCAGTGGAATTATTGGAATCGGTAAAAACCTGAAACATCAGGAGTATGGGTGCAAAATATGCTCCAATACGACCTGCATGTATCGAAAAATACTTGACAAAGAGACTGCATAAGGATTTACGAGATCAGGTTGCTTTGTTTCTCTTAACATCCAGTTAGGATAACGTCGTTATCCATGCTATTTCCACTTTCAAAATTATATACCGAACCTTCAATTTCCTGATATTATTCACGATCTTGAATCTTTGTGTTATCATAGTATTTAGTCAATAATGTATTAGGTAATTTAAAGATTATAAGCTTATTACTATGGTCTGTTATTTGGTGTACTCACTATATGAACTCATTAAGCTTCTTTTCTTCTTTCAATTTATGTATTGAGACCCTCGCAATACTCTCTATACTGTGAACAAAAGAAAAACTGGATACAAATTTATCGAAGTGAAGATAAACTAACGATACCAATTGGAAAATACGAATTATATTATCAGTATACCTTCTTTGAACCAGATTTATAATAAAAAGTAATACATTTTCATTGTTCTTTAACTCTAAAACAAACTGTTAATCAAAATAATTTAATAAAAATATCTTTTGTTTTGTTCGAATTTTAAAAAATAAACTTATATTTGCATTTTACACTGTTACTTGTTAATTGAAGCTACAATTGTATTGTATATTTATAAAAGCGTTAGCTTTTATTCTTGTTCAAAAAACTTCGATTCTTATTTCGATTCTTATACTATACAGTATATGGCATCAGAGGTGTGATACAGTTAAATGCAATACGTTTAAATTTTTGCTATTAAAAAATTGATTAGTAACAGAATAAAAACACATTTAAGAAATAATTTATGAATAATAAGTACCTGAAATTAATCACATTCTTTATTTTATTATCCTTAGGTGTAAATGGACAACAATCAATTTCATTATCTTTTAGCTCTTCATCAAATCTTGATAGTGTAAGGATTGACAATCTCAACAATGCAAGTTATAAAGTGTTGAAAGGGAGTTATAGTGTTGTGTTGAACCTCGAAACACCAAATTTTATCGAGAATATTTATATGATTAATGAACCACTTGTATATCCAAATCCATTTAACGAACAAGTGAATTTAGAATTCTTGTCACCTAACATGAGTGATGTAAACTTTGCAGTTTATGATCTATCAGGAAAAGTAGTAGCTCAACTAAATAAAATCATAGAACAAGGTTCTCATCGGTTTACTTTTAAGCCCAGTAAGCCAGGAGTTTATTTAGTAAAAGTTTCAGACAAATTATCTGTCTATAATGCTAAGCTAATATGCGCAGAAACAAACTCTGGTATTCCATCTATTGAATATGAAGGGCTGATCAGTACTCAAATTATTAAACAAAGTAAAGCAAAATCAATTACCACTAAAATATTGTCTGATTTAACTGTAAATAATGGAGATATGCTCAAATTTACCGGTTATTCAAGTTCAAAAATAAATTCACTTTACGATTTGGCTTATGCCCCTAAAAGTTATAGTTTTATTTTTGGTAATCCATTTTATAATTTTAGAAACTATTATGTCCAACCTTCCAAACCATGTTTTGTTGACATCATGTTTTCTGTCACTGATGCTAATAACAAGGGCATAGATTACCTGACCAACAGCGATTTTACAGTAACGGAAGACAATGCTACTGTTTCACCAACAGAGACATTCCGATTTGTGCGAAAAATGCAACAAATACCATTTAAATTAAAAACGGTACTGTTGCTTGATGTCAGTACGAGTATTGCAGCCGATTTAGAAACGATTAAATCAGCAGCCATTAAATTTGTGAAAGCAATTAGCGACAAACAAGAAGTAGCAATTTATACGTTCTCCGATAACCCTGTTTTGGTTCAAAAATTTACAAATGATAAAACAAAGATACTGAATTCGATTAGTAATATCACCACAGGATTTCCTTCCACCAATTTATATGGGTCAGTTGTTACTGCTCTTTCGCAGTGGACTGATAATTATACAATAAATGCCCTGACTCAGGGCTGTCTGATTCTTTTTACAGATGGAAGTGACACGCAGGCATCTTCTACATTAAGCAGTGTGATCAATGCCCGTGGAGATAAAAAAGTATACGTGATAGGGTTAGGAAATGAAATTACACCTACAGTGTTGAATCAAATGGCAAATCCCGGACCTTATTACTCAATACAAAAAGCAAGTGAATTGGAAGCTGTTTTTGCCAGCATACAATCTGATATTATACAATACTCCAACAGCTTCTATTGGCTTAACTATATGTCTCCTAAACGTACAAATACACATACATTAAAAGTTTCATCAACAAACAACACAAATACTTCTACCACATCATATTTAACTGGCTCTTTCAGTGCAGTTGGTTTTTCATCTGTTTTATCTGGTGCATATGTAAATATCGAAGATACACGATTGTATGGGTTAGATACTATCCGTTGTTTTTCTTCTTCAGCTGGATATAGTTTTACTTATGATGCAAATGGCTTAAACCAATACAGCAAAGATAGTTTAGTGTTAAAACCAGTTACTTATTGGGCCAGTAAACCTCCTGTTTATTCTTGGATAAATAACAAAACTAATATTAGTTTACTAAAAGCTTCAACTTATTCGGCAATTACATTATTACCTCTTTCAATAGGTACAGATACAACAATTATTACATTAAAGGATGTCGCCAATGCATTTACTAAAAACGTTGTACTTATTATATGTCCTTATTATGCATTAGTTAAATGTGCTACTCCAAAAAACATTTCAACGACAAGTGCATTATTAGGTGGTGAGGTAACAAATATCGGAAGAACAGTAGTTGCCGAACGTGGAATCTGTTGGAATAACTCCACATCACCAACTATATCAAATAACAAATTAGCGGTAGGTACTGGAAAAGGTGTATTTGAATCAAATGTGTCAGGATTATCAAAAGGAATAAAGTATTTTGTAAGAGCCTATGCAACAAATGCAGCAAGTACAGTCTATAGTAATGAATTTTCATTTACAACACTTGCGAACGTACCTACATTAAACACAAATACAATAACTAATATCACACAATCAACCGCAAGCTGTGGTGTAACCGTGTCCAGTGAAGAGGGAGCGGCAGTTACAGCACGTGGCGTATGTTGGAGTACAAATCAGAATCCAACAATATCAAATAATATAACAAAAGATGGAACAGGAATCGGAACTTTTACCAGTTCCATAAACGGATTAACAGCAGAGACGACCTATTATGTTCGGGCATATGCAACCAATAATATTGGAACTGATTATGGCACCCAAGTTAGCTTTTCAACTAAACTGCCAACTTTAACTACGTCAGCAGTATCAACAATTACAGCAACAACTGCAATTTGTGGTGGAAATATTACTGACATTGGCGGTGCCACTGTAACGGGTAAAGGTGTATGTTGGAGTACTAGCCCTAACCCTACAATTGCATTAAGTACTAAAACGTATAGTGGTTTTGGCACTGGTGTATATACTAGTTCTATAAGTGGATTGACAATTGGGACAAGTTATTATGTTCGTTCTTATGCAACCAATAGTATAGGTACGATTTATGGAAATGAAATAAGTTTCACAACAAATCTTCCTACAATAACTACAACCGATATTTCTTCGATTAATGCAACAACATCAATGGGTGGAGGTAACGTTTCAGATATTGGAGGTTCAACATTAACTGCACGAGGCATATGCTGGAGTACAACAGCCAACCCCACTGTGATTAACACTAGAACAACAGATGGAACTGGTTTAGGCGCTTTTATAAGTTCAATAACTGGACTTACAATTGGCACAACTTATTATGTCCGTGCTTATGCAACAAATAATATTGGTACTGTATATGGTGAACAAATGAGTTTTTCAACTACAATGCCAACAGTGACCACCTCTTCAGCATCTAATATTACTTCTTCAACAGCAACTTGTGGTGGTAATGTAACTCCTATCGTAGGCACTTCTGTTACCACCGCACGTGGCGTTTGTTGGAGTATAACTACAAGTCCAACCATAGCATTAAGTACTAAAACTG
>Ga0302209_10001421_pt1 | contig 10340 bp, 7 predicted proteins | sample II_Fen_E3_1_FD_194574 | JGI IMG/M metagenome (GOLD analysis project Ga0302209, IMG submission 194574) | Peat permafrost microbial communities from Stordalen Mire near Abisko, Sweden - II_Fen_E3_1 | ecosystem: Environmental > Terrestrial > Soil > Wetlands > Permafrost | place: Sweden: Abisko...
AACTAAGGCTGTAGTTTAGATTTGCGTTGTAATTAAGTTTTGGTATCTTTGATTTATCATTTTATACCTATCTAGCGTCAGTAGATCTTCAGTTGAACAATTTATGATATCTTGCTTTGCACTCATAGAGTTTTTATGAATTTCAATTATTCTATACCAATTCAAATAATTTTGAAGATATTTAGTAGAAACACCCCAGAATGTGGAGTCAATCCATTTCTTAATCCGATGATGTAGCGAATTTACGTTTTGAATATGATAAACTCCTTGTTTGACATACTGTTTTAAATCTGCACGTAAAACAATCAATGATAGATTGTTATCAATAGCAAATCCCTTATAACTAGAATGTCCATCCGCACAAAGTATTGATTCTTTATGTATCCTATTTCCAACTGCACTCTCGATATCTTTTTTCCCAATACGTCCCAAAGTAGCAACAGTCAAATCCATTGTGCCTGTACGGTCAGCAGTTACAATTACTGCTACCTGTTCATCAGATACTCCTCTTTTTGAGGCTTTTCCTCCTCTTTTACGTCCACTTCGATTTTTTATTGATCTATTCCCTTTCTCGGATTGCTGAAAAAAGGTTTCGTCACTCTCAATAATTCCATTAAAATCTTTTTTTTCTACATCTTCAAACGATGATAAAATTTTATGCCGCCAGTCAAATGCAGTTTTCTTATTAATGCCAAGTGCAGTTTTAATTTTGTCTAAAGACTTCTCCTGATACATCATTTCAAGATATTCATTTACAATCTCTTTCTTATGTAATCCTGCTAACCAGGTTCCAGTATGTTCGGTAAAAGTTCGATTACATTCTTTACATTTAAATCTCAAACTACCCTTATCTTTTCCATACTTGTAGAACTTCAAACTATTGCAGTGAGGACAGCCAATTTGTTTATTTGATAATTTTTCTTGGCGTATAATTTTGTAATCCTCATTTAATGAAACCTTTGTAAGTTCTACTATCAACCTACTTTGTTCTTCAATAGGCAAAATTCGTATAGCAGAAAGAATTTGTTGATAATCCATAATTTCATATTTTCAACAAATATAATAATTAAAATCAAGTTTACAACGCTATACTAAACTACAGCCTATAACTAATTGTAATGCTTTAATAATCAACAAGAAAAAACCCACGAGGCACAATAGGCACACAAAAGAAAAGAAAGTACTCAAGAGGAAATACCTTTCGGTATTTTAAGAAATTAGACTTAGTATCATAGTATAAAGATTTATTTCTAATGTAAGGTATTGTACCTATTGTGGTTCGTTATCTCTATTGTTGTTCGATCTTCTGATCGTGGGGACTTAGTGGCAGATCGAGAATTTGTTAGCGAACATTAAATTGATTACCTGAATTTTAACAAAATAGATTCTCGCATTCGTATTAGGGATAATTTCTTGGTTATGAATCCTAAATCTGGTAGACATTTTTAAGCAACATGGCTCTTTAGTGATTTGAAGTTGAATCAAACAAAATTTCTACTCTCGATTTATTATGTCAATAATCAGTCATGTTAATTGTCTTCTTCAAAAATCAAGAATAAAGAAGGCAAACCCGAATATCAGATAATTATTTCATTTTGTAAACCTGCAATAGCACAAAAAGAACAAAGTATGCAAGCAAATATAAACTGTATTTAGAGCAAAGAAAACAAGTGGGTTAAATATAGAACAACAATTTAACTAAAATTGAAATAATTCGAAAACCTGATACTATAGTCATCAAAGCATTTACATGAGCTTATTTAATCGGAATATAACTACAAGAACAAGGAAGACCAAATAGAATAATCACCAATGGGAAAAGGCTAGTAACTTTTTCAAATTATGACTAACATACATTACAACATTACTTTTAAATACTGAATTTCAATGAGATATAGATATTTTTAAATTTTCGTGATGTACTAAGTATCATTTTATAAATATGTACAATTACCCTTCAAATTGGGTTTTTGTTTTGTAAATTCTTTGAATATTCCAATAACTCATGTTTTAGAGAAATAGCTTAAATTTATTCGTCCGTTATCAGGAGGTTGACATAAAAGTAATCGATTATCATGATATGACACATGCGATTACAATAAACATCAATGTTATTAATTACACTCATTTAGCTTCAAAACTTTCAAGCTTTGTAATTATATAATGTAAATTTTTAAAATCTTAAAGAGGCATAAAGTTTTATGTTTAGAGGCATAAAATATCAAAATATACAATTGCTTTAATTAAATTTCAATCCTTTAGAAGTGTGCAATTCTATTCCTATATTGACTGTTTTACTTTTGAACCTGCAAGTGCATAATATAGAATATAGGCTTCGCTCAATACGATCAGAATCCATGTCCAGCGCCAACCGAATGCATCAGCCAATCCGCCCTGAAGCAATGGTATGACGGAACCTCCTAACACACCAATCATAAAAATGCCGGATGCTTTGGACGTATATTTCCCGAGTTTATTGACAGAAAGGGTAAAAATGGATCCCCACATGACAGAATGAAATAATCCAACTGCTACCAGCAGCCATGGATTATTCAACACAATTGCAAACAGAATAAAAAAAGTTGCCAGAACACTGGTAACCGCCAATTGTATTTGAGGGGAAATACTGCTTAAAGAACTTGAAATAAGTCTCCCAACCAACATACCACCCCAGTATAAGGTAGCCATAATAGCTGCGCTGGTAGCAAATGAGCCTCCCAGGCTAATGGCAAATAAATTCAGGTTTGCACCGATGGCCACTTCAGCACCAACATAGAAAAATATAGCAATAACTCCCAACGTCAAATGACGGAAAGACCAAATGTTTTTCTCCAGCTTCTCTCCTTTGACCGTTTTGGTTTCTTCAATTTCAGGCAACGAAATACGGGAAAGTATAAGAGTTATAACTGCAATTACTACCATAAGTACCAGGAATGGAACCATTAATTGATTCACTTTCACTTTTTCCATGGATAATCCTCCAAAAACAATCCCTGTAACAAAATAAGGAGCAAGGGTAGTACCTATTGAATTTGACGATCCTCCAATATTTAAACGTTGAACGGGTTGTGTCCCTTTTACTTTACAGGCAGCCAGATATGGATTTAATACCACCTGCATAAAAGTGGCTGCCGTCCCGACAACAAACGATCCAAGAAGGAAAATGAAATAACCTACCGGTATAACAGCTGAGCTGATTTGTACGTTTGAAGTAGGAAATTGTTCATAATACCAGGATGATAAAAAGAATATTCCCAATCCTAAAATCATAATCAGCAGAGCTCTGATTAAAGTACCTTTATACCCATATTTAGTTACCCATGAAGACCCTATTCCGCCGGTTAATGGATAAGCCAGAAACCATGAAAATGAAATCAGAGTGGCAAAAGTATTTTTCAAATCACCGGCATTGCTCAAAAATGCTGCCTTCAACGGTCCCTGAAACTGACCGTTGGCGGTTGTCAAAAAACCAACAATAAAAAACAGAAAAACCAATGTTATAAAAGGACCGATATAATTTACTTTTGATTTTGTATTACTCATGATATTTTTTTATTGTTGATTTATAGTATTTAAATTAAACAAACCTTGAGATATTATACTGGCATCTGCATTTTATAATTTAGCATTAAGTCCTGCTACAGACATTACTTTATTTTGAAACTATTTTTCACTGAGCCTTTTTTGAATAGCTTTTTTAATTTCACTCACCGGCGGGATATTGGAGACAAAAGTGATTTCGCCATCAATACAAAGTGTTGGGATATTGGAGGCACCAATGGCCACCATAAATTCAACCCCTTGTGGAGTTTTTACTGAACGTTCAAAGTATTCCACTTTATCTCCAAATGATTCGCAGGCATGCTTAACTGCTTCAAGCATATATTGGCAGGGTGCACAACTGGCAGCATCGAGTGTCACTACATCCAGAATAACTTTTGCCGAACTTCCATAAACCATTTTATCAATAGGAGTCACATTCATTACTTTAGCTTCCATGGCACGCACTACATCCCGGCGATATTCATTGGTAATGAGATTCGTAATGGCCAGTAGATTTTCCTTTGGCGTGGCATACGCCAAATCACATCCCGGTGACAAAATGAATCCTTTATTCCCTCCAATATCCATACAATCAACGGCATTGCGTTCACAGTCTTCAGGTGAACCCATTAAAAGTGCAACGGTAAGCAGTAAATTACCCCCAAAACTGATGCCGTGCTGAAGACAAATATCTTTTACATATTCCAATGGAATATTTTCGTCAATAGAGATATTGTCAGGTTTACAGGCACACATGACTTCGATATTGTGTTGTGCATGTCCGCAAACAAAAAAAGATGAACTCATGTCCAGGGATTTAATATGGTCAAACACTTCCGTACAATATTTAGTTACAAACTGCTCAAATTGTTCTGCTCCAATTTGCGATGTCATAGGATCAACCAAAGCAATCACATCACATCCTGCTTGTTTATAATAATCGGTCATAGCAGTGCAAACTCCGGTGCAGAATTCCATCAGGCGGTGTACATATTGTTCGTCGATAAACATCTTCATGAATATTTCGGTACCTAATAAGTGCAATCCCAGGGTAAACGGGCCTGTTATTAAGCCGTATAAAGCTAATTCAGGATTATTTTGACGCAGTTGACGTGTAGCTTCCATTACCACCGCAATACGTCCTTCTGTAATATCTGGAATTTTCAGGTTCTCCAACAATACACCTTCCATCAAAGGATGTGAATTAACTGCCGGTGGATTTTCATCTGCCCAAACCAGTTTGCAACCCAAACATTCAGCTTCAAGCTGCAAATCGAACACCACAGGTATTCCATCGGGGTTGTAAAGTTCTATAGCTTTTGTTACACCTTTTACAATTAGTTCCGTTGATTTCAAATACTCTTCGGCAGTTACACCTAGAAGAGAGGCAGCATGAACTCCAACGAACGGTACCCACGGCACCCGACTGGTTTCCTGTAAGGCAAATACTTGTTTTAATAATTGTTTCCCACGCATAATAATATGTTTTCAGATATTTAATTGTAAATATTATTTTATGATTTTTTATTGTGTTGATACATTAAGAAATTTCAGAATCATAGGATTCTGTGTGTCGGTTTTGGATATCCGGGTTTAAAGTAAGATACATTCTGCTCGCTTATTGTAACCTGATTGTGAGACCTTATCAGGTTTAGAATCTCTGTAATAATTTTCCTGAGATTAGTTGGATCTGTTTGAATTCTCGCATTTACCAATAAATTTACCTTGTTGGATTTAGTATTGTAGAATGTATTTATAATTCTATTATTGGATAAAGAGGTAAAACTTATTTTCAGTGATTCATCATTTGAGGTTAGATAGAATTTTAAATGACCTATAGTCAAACTCTTTTGAACTATACATGCAGTGAATGACCCGATAAAATCAAATGCTATCTCAAGCGCAGAATTATTAGTAGCAACAATGTCTATTTCTTCATCCAGCCAGGCAAGATTTGCTTCACCAACAGCATATTTATCATAATCGACTTCTATTGATTTATGATTCAAATTTATAGTATTTGAATCAATAACATTTAACCAATTGGTTATTGATTTTATATCGTGAGAATTCTGAAAAAGAACTTGTTTTGATTGATAGTTTAGGTTGACCAATAATTTCAACTCTTCTAACTCATTGCTTTTCAATAAATCAATTTTATTTACGATAAGAATTTCAGCTTCTTCAAGCTGTTTTTCCCAGATGTAAACTGTTTCAGCTTTAAAAGGCAAGACTTCATTTTTCAAATACATAAGCAATAATTGTGAATCGACAAAGCTTGAAAATGTCACCTGTTCAATATCTTTCTTCCTGTATTTGATCATTGGTTTCAATACTGTAGAGATAACATCAGTGCACGATCCTACTGATTCAGCAAAGACTACTGAAGGATTGAAATTGTGCTGCAATTTGCTTATTTTTGAATCAAACTGATTATAATTACAACAGAAACAGCCACCTGTAACTTCTGTTATTGGAATGTTTGATTGGTTAATAAAACGACTGTCGACAAGATAACTGCCCTGATCGTTTGTAATTACGGAACAAGAAACACCTTTGTTAGTTAATATTTTGGAAGCATTTAGCAATGCAGTTGTCTTGCCACTCCCCAGGAAACCACTAATTAAATGAATTTTCATTTGATACTTTTTTTTGCAAAATGGTTATTAAGTATTAGTATCAGTGGTTTTTCTTAAAATCACCAATTTTCTCAACAGATACTCAAACTCTATATTCCGTTTTCCGATACTTATTATTTCAGTGGTAAGCATTGTTTTTTCTACCGGAATCAGGGTCGTTTGACCAAAAACAGATTGAATCATTACTGCCTGATCATTATCCAATATGATATAACCTTTGAGCCTGTAAATATCTTCATCCAGTGTACTTATCAAATAATCCAGGTTTTTTCGTTTAATAGCGTAGGGAGTCCGGTAAACACGGGTTCTGATATCTTTTATGGGTCCTACCGGTTGTCCATTGATTGAAATTGATTTTTCTGAAAATAAATCGACTACTTTCAACCGGCAATAGGTTGTAAAAATGACATTGGCTATTGGATTCGAACTTTTCAATTCTTTACCCAACATTGTTATCTCTTCTTCAGAAATCAAATCTGCTTTATTCACAATAATATTATCAGCAATGACGATTTGATTTTTCACTGCCGGCATCATCTTTACTTTATTGTAATGTCGTGCATCAATTACCGTCCATACCTTAGCAAGATAAAGTTGCTGTTGCAAAGTTTCCTCCATTAGTAATTCACCTATTGCAATTGGATCGGCAAGTCCGGTGGCTTCGAGTAAAACAATATCTGGTTTATATCTTTCTACAAAATTCTTCAGTTGCACCCGAAAATCTGAAAACAGACACACACAAAAAACAGAACCTTTGTTTACTTCCAGCAAATCGAAACGCCAACCGCCATTTTGCAATTCTTTTCCATCTATGCCTGTTTCTGCGAATTCATTTTGAATAACGGCGATGCGCTTTTTGTCGGAAAATTGTTTCAGAACAGTTTTAAGGAAGGTAGTTTTACCACTCCCCAGGAAACCTGTAATGAGGTGAAAAGGAATAACTTTACCCTCTGAAGGGGAATTCAAGTTACTATTGTCTGAAATGTTTATATTGTTAGTTTTCATGAGTATGAATAGCTAAAATCACTATTTAATCTGTTCAAGAAGGGGTTAAAGGGTTTTATTTTCTTTTATAGCAAGTCTGCAATCCGCAAATATTGCAGGAATAAGGTGTTAGCTCCACTGATTCTCCTAATCCAACCATGCCACTCACTGATTTTACAGGATGCATAAGGCACGAATCGTTGAGTTTTATGCCGCACGGTTCATTTGGGAAAAGTGAGAACAATTGCTTTTGTTCCCGGACATGCCATCCGCAATAACCGGGGCTATATGAATTTGTAATCAAAAGACCTTTTGTTGCGGCATCTTCTGCTATCTTATGAGTAACATACCGGACAGATGCTTCTGCGATTTCTGAACCAACAGCATCAGCTATAAATTCAGATACTATATCGCCCGATTGTTTCAACCAATGCAAATAATCATCAAATTCTTTGCCGGCAGTAGCTACAAAAACTCCGAATTGAGAAGAAGAATTCAAATACCCATGTATTATTCGTCCAATTTTCATGGATAGACCGTTAAGTTGAATATGATACCGATCAGGCAATTCACCTTTACACAGAACATAGCCAACTTGTGGACGACAAATTTCATATGCCCTGTTAATGATGCCATCAAGTATTTTGATAACTCTTTCATCGGGTACAGTTCCTATGTACCCAAGATTCAAATAAATTTCCTGTCGGTTTAGAGTTAAATCGTTAAGTTGTAGTTGAAAGGAATTCATTAATTTTAGTTTGAGGCCATTAGTTCTTTTGCTTTTTGCACAGCGCTGTTGGCATTATCACTAAACCCAATAGCTCCTATTTTTGTAGCATAAGACTGACTTACCGGTGCACCCCCGATCATGATTTTTACTTTATTCTTTAGTCCGGCCGCTTCTATTGCTTCCACCACTTCTTTCATATATGTCATAGTTGTAGTAAGTAATGCCGACATACAAATAATATCGGCATTGTGTTCTATTATAGCTTCGATAAACTTTTCGCTGGTCACATCAACTCCAAGATTAATTACTTCAAATCCGCATCCTTCAAGCATGGAAGCGACTATATTTTTACCAATATCATGTAAATCTCCTTTTACAGTTCCTATCACAACCTTACCCATTGAACTGGAAGTATCCCCCTTCAAAAGTGGTTTTAATATCTCCAGTGAACCTTTCATAGCTCGGGCTGACATTAATAAATTTGGCACATAGGCTTTTCCACATTCGAAGCGGGCACCTATTTCTTCCATCGCTTTTACCATGTAATCATTGATAATAAGTTGTGGATTAATTCCTTCTGCAATTGCTTCCAGTGTAACAGCTACAGCCGGTTCCAATTTACCACTTACAATAGAATCATACAATATATTTAAATCTGCCATAATATTTTTGTTAATTGTGTTTTTTAATATTGGTCTTTTTAATCTAACTGAACAATACTTTTTCTTAATTCAGAAAATCAGATATTATATAATTCATCACTTTCTTATCATTAAAATATGTGCCTTCTTTTAAAATCTATCTTTAATAAGTACTTTTTACCAATATTACAGTACTAAATAGGGGATATTGAATCAATTTCACCAAACAGTGTAATTATACTAAAAAATGAAACCGGTTTTATTTTTTACAATTTTAAATGTTTATTCCTGTAAATTTTACAAGTTATTATCTGGGATTGGTCTGGATCACTTTAAACCTGTCTGTAATAACTCCGTCCTTTTCAATACATATGATATTAAACCGGGAGGAAAGGTTGATTCTTTCCTCATTGCTTAAGACCTTTCTATTGGCAGTTATTCTTCCCACAGTATCATAAACAGTCACATTCGTATTTTCAGCGTTCCGGATAATCACGGAACCATCTTCAACACGCCATTGAATTGCATCTGTATTATATGCATCGGAAATAGCACTTACAACTCCTCCTTCAACAAAAGTAATAATTGACCGGGCAGGAATTGAATAAGTTGAATTACTTAAAACAGGAGTAAGAGCACGGAGATTATCAGCCGGTAAATCGGAGGTAATATAGGGTGTAAACAGCACATTATTTCTGTCTGATACATTGAGCGTAATGCTCTTGTCTGATTTACTGTAATTAAGTGCTACCGTTACAAGTTTCCCATCTTTGTTCCGGTAGGCCGAAACCATCAAACCTGTTATGTTATCAACTCCGAATATACTGGAAACAGTTAAGCGTTTTGCGCCCGGACGTATAAACCGCGAGTAATTTCCAAAACACCAAAGTGCTTTAGGCACCACAACTTCTGCCGCTCCATAGACTTCTGCATATTTATTTTGTGGAACACTTCCATCACTGGTAGTTGCAAGTTGTTGAACAACATTATAGGTGTTATTTAGTTTTATGTATAACAATCCATCCTTGTAATTGACATCCGTCAGCCCTAACCACCAATGCCATGCTGAAGCATTTGCAACAGACAGATCCATGTGTATAACCCGGGCAATATAAAGCCCATAATTTATTGACAGATCAACACTTCCACTTTCCGTAACATATTCATCAAATGCATTTTCCATAGCACAATACTCTGTTTGCCAATATTTCGTATTATACTGATTGAGTACTAGAGGCAAAGGCTTTCTGGTATTAATTATTTGACCATCCAGGTAATTTAACCAATAGGCATGAGCTGAAGTTATGCGTGCAACATTTGAAAGATCTCCGATATAAGAAGAAGATTGTACATTTCCAAAGAAATTCTCCACTTTATTTCCATACATTGAGCTATCGATTCCAGGGCCCAAATCGCGGTTATTATAGAGAAATTCTAAAGTCCCGGATTCGGGCACTAAAATCTGAGTAGAAAGGTTTTTTTCTATTAGTTTTCTATTGAGAGAAACACTTATTTTCTTGATATCATTGTTGTTGGCATGGTTATTTTCGCCCATATTCGCAGTCCATTCAGGTTCATTTACCGGATCGACATAATCAAAAGTGATCCCGTGGGTTTCGGTCGTTTTTTTGACAATTTCAGTCAGATAATCTGTAAATTTCTCAATGCCTGCACTATCAAGATTCAGTTTTTGGGCGTATTCAATATTATTATTTCCAGTTGTTTCACCGTTTCGGGTCATAAAGTATGGTGGAGAATTGACAAAGCCTAATGTATACTCACAACCACGTTCTTTTGCCTTCT
>Ga0302209_10001424_pt1 | contig 10326 bp, 5 predicted proteins | sample II_Fen_E3_1_FD_194574 | JGI IMG/M metagenome (GOLD analysis project Ga0302209, IMG submission 194574) | Peat permafrost microbial communities from Stordalen Mire near Abisko, Sweden - II_Fen_E3_1 | ecosystem: Environmental > Terrestrial > Soil > Wetlands > Permafrost | place: Sweden: Abisko...
TAAATAACTAAATAGAATCTCTGATTTAAGTAGTAACGGCATAACTTTTTCATTAACCAGCACGTGGATTTGATCGGCTTCGAGCTTTTCCGAACAATTTAACTGTTGGAAAAACTTCGATACATTGGCAATCAATTGATCACGATCTCTAACAAATTGCTTACGTTCTGCCCGCAAATCATCAACACCAATATAATCTTCTTGTAGAATCGAAATTTCAAGAATGTTCCAATATAATAATTTATAAATTAAAGCATCTGTTAAAATTACATTTTGATCTAATAAAACCATTCCGCTCTCAGCTACAATTGCTTTAGCCAGTTTCATTCCCGGACAAACTTCGCGGATACTATATGTTTTTATACGTATCAAACTTAACACCTCATCTTTCATTTGCTGCTCTATGCCCCGTTCAATCGGATATGCTATAAGAAATAAACAATTCTACCAGTTCAGCATCAAACTGACTGCCAGCACATCGCCGAAGCTCTTCAATCGCCTTTCCCTTACTAATTGCTTGACGATAAGGGCGCTCTATTGTCATTGCGACATAAGCATCAACAATAGCTAAAATTCTAGCTTCAATCGGTATAGATTCACCTTTTAAACCAAATGGATACCCACCACCATTAACCCACTCATGATGAGCTAATACCCCCATAGCAATTGATTCAAATTCAGGTACAGCACTTACGATATTATAACCTATTTCACAATGCCGCTTTATCAGTTCTATTTCTGGTTGATCAAGTTTTTCTGGTTTCAATAAAACAGCATCAGAAAGCCGTACTTTACCAATATCATAGAATATACTCAGACTTTCTAGATTTTTAATATTATCTTTTGATAAACCTGCTACACCCGCCAAACTAGCAAGCAAATGCCCCATCCGTTCACGTTGTTTTACAAGAATAATCCCACGTGCCTCTAAATTGGCGACCATACCAAAAATAATTTGTTTTCGTATATTTCCTTGTCTCTGTTTTTTTGCCTTATACATTTGCGTATCCGCTTCATTCAGTAAAGCATGCATATCAATCGATCCCTGCTTATGTATTGCATAACCAGTCGATATACTCACATAAGCAATTGGTTTCCAAGCATTATAGCGTTCAACAATCGACTCAATTCGCTGCCCCGCTTTTTCAAATACCATCGATGAATCAGAGTGTATGATAACCGCAAATTCATCCCCGCCAACCCGTGCTATAAGATCCTCTTTACGAAAACTGCGTTGTAAAACATCGGCTACTGTCTTTATTACCGCATCGCCAATCATGTGACCTAATGTATCGTTAATCATTTTCAGACCATCGAGATCACAAATCATAATGCCAACTTTAGCAGCACGACTTTGTTCAATATGATGGATAGATTCTTCAAAATAAGCCCGATTATAAAGCCCTGTCATTACATCGTGGAATCCCATATAAAAGAGACGTTTTTCTTCTTTCTTTTTTTCCGTTACATTACGAATAATCGCTACCACTTCATTATTACAACTGGATATAATACGAGCTTCATAAGACTGCATTTGATTGGCAATACATATTTCGTAACTAACTTCTTGAATCTTTCCAGATAGAATACACTCTTCTATCCCCATCATAATTTGCAGAGCCAGCGCGGATGGCATCACTTCCAAAACTGTTTTACCAAGAAATCGTTCAGGGAATACATAAAGTTCTTCTCTTGGAGCCATATAATCCAAAAAAGTACCATCACTTTGAATACGAAACAACACATCCGGAATTGCATTTATCAAAACGCTCTTACTCTCAAATAACTGAGGATTCAAATCTGCTTGTATTTTAAATTTTTCTTTTCTCAATTTGGCAATAATCTTATTTTTTTTCTTTGCTCTTTTTTGTAACTGAAAAATTAATATATATAAGCCCCAACTCGATAGCCCCAAAAAAGATCCAATACTTCCCATCATCAAAACTATCGCATAAAAATCATACTGACTCACCATGAATAAAAGATAAAAAGATAAAAACCATATAAAACCTACTATAACATAAATTGATATGATCCATGATGCTTGCCGCTTCATAAATTTTCTATATAATGTATCCACAAAACACCTCTACATAAAATAACGAAAATTTTTAACACACGAAAATACTGTATACTCCTTTGATTTTTTGTTTATTTTCTCTTTTTGCTTCGTCCATTATTAACAATCCATTATTATTCAAAACCTTAACGATCCGATATACAGTACTAAATTCCTCTTACAGAACCTTGATCATCAACCTTTTTATTATAGTTATTATACCTTATAATAAACAAACCGTCATCCACATGGATATTTCTTTGCACTCAACTCATATAAAAATATTGTTTTCCAGCAACGATTTTACTGCCAGAATATCTTATAAAAAACATAAAATTTACCCGTTTTTTATAAATGAATTCCTTGACCTTATTTGGATTATATATGAAGTATATTACATCTTTATTTTTCTGTTTGTGACTCTTGCAGGATATATCCACCATCAATAGAATCTTAATATATATGTAGCAATGTGAATAAAAAAATAATTCATATTACTGCTTAGATTACCTCCTCAGTTATGTTTCAAAAAGATACCATCATAAAATGGAATTGTGTTTTCGCAACATATTTTGAACTTGAGAGGACGTGAACTGCAATGACAACGGATTTAAATATTGATCTTCCTAAAGAAGCCGGTATATATAAAATCTATCGTCGTGATAAAAAAACCGGGGAACGAATTTATGTAGGCACGGCTGAAGTTGAATTCAAACCCGTAGCATCGAACAAAAAACCAACATTATAGAAGTTACAAGCTTATTTTTATAAAAGTCAAAACCCCCAGACTCATCAAAGTCTGGGGGTTTTGGTTTTTATAAAATAATTCACTCAATTAAAAATCTTTACGCGCTGTTCGATTGGTAATTTTTCAATTGCTTTAACTGCTTGCACGGGCTGACCAAACGGCATTTGCGCAATTAACTTCCAGCTTGCTGGCACAGCAAATGCTTCTTTCACTTGATCATCAATTAATGGATTATAATGCTGCAAATTCGCACCTAATCCCAAATCTGTTAGAGCTGTCCAGATAGCAAACTGAAGCATACCATTTGCTTGTTGTGCCCAAATAGGAAAATTATCTGCATAAGCAGCAAATTGGTTTTGCATTGTCTGTACCGTTTCTGTTTCATCAAAAAAGAGTACTGTTCCATAAGCTCCGGCAAATCCGTTTATTTTTTCTTCTGTAGCGGCAAAATTCTCTGCTGGAACAATTTTTTGTAAAATATTTTTGGTGATAGTCCATATTTTATCATGATTATCCCCCAACGCAACAACAACTCTTGCCGACTGCATATTAAAAGCAGACGGAACTTCCTTTACCATTTTTTCAACGATTTCAATAATTTGTGCGGGTAAAACCTCAATTTGTTTCCCCAATGCGTAATTTGTCCGACGATTAACCACTGCTTCTTGAAAAGATCTCATTATAAAAATCCCCTTTCTTTACCTATCCGTTTTCATTAAAAATATTTTTTAACAACACTTTTTGAATCATAAGTAAATGGCTATAATACCATTTTGTGTCACGCACAAATAACTTTCAATAAGTGTGTAACTTACTTTATGTAATTATATTATATCAATTACATAAGTTTGTCAAGTAATGGATAGTAATTATTATTTTTAAAAATTAGGTGAAAAACAAATAAAACTGCCCACCTAAAATTTTATCAATTTCAAATGGGCAGTTTTTTACAGTGACCACTGCTTAAACGTTAAATCATATCTTTTTTATTATTTATTGCAGTTTATTCAACCGTTGCTGAATTGTAATTAATTCCTTCGTTTGGAATCCACCATCTAAAGCAGAGAGTAAACTCAAATAAAAATCATCAGTCTGCTGTGTCATCTGAAGAATTAGTTCACTGCATGCATTGGTCATGACATTTCCATAAATACGCTTTAATTTTTTTTCTTCTTTTTGTAAATATACATCCGCTAATGGATTTAATACGAGCTCTAGCTCTTCACGCATTAATGCATGCTCATTTTTCTCAAAAAAAGATTTTGGAGTTCTAAAATAAGCCAAAGCTTTTACAAATAGCCCCGACTGAATATCCTGAAATGCTGCTTCAAAGTCAATTTTTGTTTGACCGTGAAATTCAAACAAGGAAAAAGATAGATCGGTATTAATCTCAGAAAGACGTTGCATCAAACTACTTTGATATTCTGCCATTATTTTTTCTGCAAAGCGATCAAGCCTCACAGTTGTTGCTCGCATTTCCTGGGCAAAATCAAAGCCCATTTGTTCGAGCAGTTCCCCCAGTGCATGCTGTAAGGCCTTTTTTAAATTACGACCATCATCCCTCAGTACCGTGGGATTAAATGAATCCTTAAAAAATTCGCCAAAGCGAAAAAACACCCGTTGTTTAATGTAATAAATTAATTCATCGCATTCTTGATATAGACGATTTTGTAAAATTTCCGTTGTTTGCTCAACCAAAACTTTTGTTATCGCCGCTTTTTCGGCTTGAATATGCGAACACTTTTGCTGTTTTATCACAGCATCTTCTTGTGTGCTTTCAATGAGTTTATTGACAACCCGTGCTACTCGACACAATTCACTTTCCGATGCAGAAACTGCCATATTTGCTAAATCATTGGTAATAAAATGATAAAAAGCATCTTCAAATGCTAACAGACCGGCTGCATCAACTGTACTTTTTTCTTGCTTTGCCCTAAGTGCTTGAATACTTGATAATGGATATAAATGAGGATTTCTTACACCATAATTTACAAGCTGCTGCTGAACATATTCCACAACCGTTTGCTTTTCTGCCTCATTCTCTGCCAAATCAATAGCATTGATCATAAAGAACATTTTATCTAATTGAAAGGAATCTTTTACGCGCCCCAGTTGAATTAAAAACTCCCGATCGGCTTTCGAAAATGCATGATTGTAATACGTTACAAATAAAATCGCATCCGAATTTTTAATAAAGTCAAATGCAACCCCGGTATGCCGTGCATTAATCGAATCCGCTCCTGGTGTATCTACCAGCGTGATACCCTGACGCGTTAACGGACAATCATAATAAAGATCAATCCATTCGACAAAACAAGATTTTTCTTCTAACGCAACATAATCACTGAACTCATGGACTGTTGTTGTAAATACCGTACCGAGCTGGTCATAAAACAAAGTATAGCCTCGACTAAAAGCTTTCAAAAACGTATAATTTGTTTTTTCAACAGTCCCCTGCTGACTCAAATCTCCCTGCAGTTCTTCAATTCGCCTGCAAGCATCATCTAAGTTCTCTACCGATAAATTAAATAATTTCAAGGCATGATTCACATCTTCCAGCATCGAGTCTGCTGTTTTGACCTGAATTACAACCGTGCCATGTTGGTAAGAGTCATTAACCGGTTTAATTTTATTGATTGCTGCTGTCATCGGATTCGGTGAAACAGGTAGAACCCGCGCTCCGATCAAGGCATTAGCAAAAGAGGATTTTCCCGCACTAAACGCCCCGAATAAGGCAACTGTAAAACCTTTATGATCAAGTCGTACCGCTTTTTCCATCAGTTCACTAGCAATCTTTGAAAAACCTGGTAAAGCTTGAACCAACTGTGCCGTCTGCTTCAACTTTTTCGCTGTTGCTTTCATTTGATCCACCGATTTATCTGGTATTCTATTTTTTTCCACAAAACTCGGTACCTGCACAACATTATCTATTGCCTTGTTTTCTGCCACAGCAGTGAGGGTAGCTCCATCAATCACTTCAAACTCGACTTCGCGTAAAACAAACAAATCAAAACGATCCAAAGGCAACGTATTTGCTGCCTCACATAGCAGTTTTTGCAAGGTTTGTTCTACGAATATAGTCACGGATTCCTGTTCTTTTAGCTGTTCTAAAGCAGCAATATAACGCTCTAAATGAATTGATTTTTCTTGCAGCCTCATCTGAATAGCCACGTTTTTTTCTGCCGCAGCCTGCAATATGTCAGTTTTAAGTGTCTTTAAAACAGTTTTCACAAACGACTTAATGGCATTCGCTACATTTGCCGTATAATTCAAAACATATTCACCCGACAGACGCGCCCCCGGTTTCACAGCAGATTCTAATAATGCTTGTGGAAACTCAATATGAAAGTTCTGTATTTTTCCCAATAACTCTTTATTATCGACGCGCGTACTGCGTAAAAACTGTAATAAAAAATCACGCAAATGCCATTCAATCTGTGACTTTGTTTTTTCGAGGATAGCCTTGTAGAAACCATCCAACCGCAATTTTCTTTCGCTTAAGGTCTTTTGTTTAGTAAATAAAAAACCTACTTTAAAACCTGGATCACAAGTTGCAAGATAAGATTCCGCACAAGATCTGGTTTCAAACGGCATCAAATACGCGTTATCCATAATTTTATTGATCGCGGCATCAAAGTCATGTTCCGCCTGATCAGCGCCAACTCCCAGCGCATGTTTTGCTTCACATAGACTACTATACGTATCTTCTAATGTAGCCTGATCCGATGGTGACAATTCATGTAAAACATCCCGAAAAGGTTGAGATTTTTGCTCAGCCAGTTTTTTTGTGGCTGACACATGATCCTGAATAATTTTCTGTAAAGAATATTCCATTGACTGCAATAATAAATGATCTTTTATCCGGAGCCGCTCTGCCAAATAAACTTGCAGCTGCGGAAATTCGTTATATTCATGATCGTCTTGTTTTAATGATGTATAAAATATATGTTTAGGCTTAACACCCCAGGATAAAAAGGAATCTGCCACACTTTTTTTAAAATCAGCAAAAGACAGTTCTTGTTTGGAATGTTTGTCAATTTGGTTAATGACAAGACAAAATTCTTTGCCCGCTGCAGTCAATGCCTTGGTAAACATAAAATTCAGTTCTGATTGCACATGATTATAATCCATAACATATAAAATCAGATCTGCCAAATGAATTGCCGATTCTGTGGCCAAACGATGTGCATCATCTGCTGAATCAATCCCCGGTGTATCCATAATAACAGTCTTATCAGGAAGGTTTGAATTTATATGACTAATTTCAATTTCCTGAATTTGATCGCCATCCTTACAATAATTTTTCACCATTTCATAATCATAAGGCGCAAGATATAAACGCGGCTTTTCATTTTTAAAAAAAACCTTTACAAACTCTTGCCCCGCTTTTACTTTCACAAGATTTGCACTGGTCGGAATCGGGCTTGATGGCAGCAGATTCCCGCCTACTACACGATTGATCATCCTTGATTTTCCTGCCGAAAAATGGCCGGAAAAAGCAATGGTAAATTCTTCATTTATTAATTTATCGGCTAATTGTTTAACTTTTTCCGCATTTTCTTGATCCTTGTGTTCGACTAAATATTCATAAGCCGCTAAAAGTTTCCCCTTTAGCGATCGAATCTCCACCTGACGCTCCGTCGTTTCAACCATAAACCATTTCTCCTTATAAACAACTTCATAATACATATATTTTATACTATTGAGATGTAAATAAGCAATCTTATATTATTCGCTATATACAGATATACAGCATAGTATGATGAAATGAAAATGCACTACTGCATTTATTATCATGATCATGAACTAAATAACCTTATGATTCTTGCATTCTTATACCTTTACGTAGTAGAATGAAGAAATTAATAACAACCAAAATATTATAGATGGCCCTTAGCCATAAAAAATTTAAAAGGAGAGCATAATGATTGATTTATTTATAAAACTAAAAGACAGAATCGTACACGGAACCTTCGAAACACATCTAGTCGTGGGTTTCATCTGTTTAGGAGTAGGCATTTTCATAATCCAAAAAGTATTCTACAAACTACTCAAAATAATCACAAAAAAAACCAATATTTCATACTCTCTACTACATCGTGCATTTAAAGGAATACCCACATTATTAGGCATTCTTATTGGTCTTTACTTAGCTATGGACATTCTCGATTTTCCACCACCAGTGCTACAATTTCTTCAATATCTATTTCGCGCACTTAACATTATGACACTAACGCTCTTTATTGCCCATTTGTGTTCAAGTTATTTTAAACAAAAAGTAGGAAAACCATCCAGCAACTTCGGTGCTACTTCTATATTGCCCACAGCAATTGATCTGATCGTTTACAGTCTCGGTTTTTTGCTTTTACTTGAATCTTTTGGAATTTCAATTTCTCCGCTCCTCACAGCCTTAGGAATCGGTGGTTTGGCTACTGCTTTGGCACTACAGGACACTTTAACAAATTTATTCTCCGGTATTAATATGCTTGTTTCTGGGCAAATCAAGATCGGTGATTTCGTTAGATTAGCTACTGGTGAAGAAGGTCAGGTAGTGGATTTAAACTGGCGCAATACTACAATAAAGACACCTTCTGAAAATATGGTAGTCGTCCCCAACCAAAAAATCGCTTCCTCTACACTCACGAATTATGCACAACCATTTGCTGAATGTTCCATTACGATTCCTCTTGGCGTTAGTTACGGAAGCAATCTAGCTTATGTAGAAAAAATTACAATTGCTGTTGCCCATGAGATTCTTCAAGAGACGGAAGGTGGCGTTACGAGTTTTGAGCCGTATATACGATACGTCGGGTTCGCCGGATCTAGTATTAATTTCTATGCAATTTTACGAGTAAAAACATTCACTGATCAAGACCTAGTTCGTCATGAATTCATAAAAAGGCTTTATACTCGTTACGAAAAAGAAAACATCATCCTTGCGTTTACAAAAGGAAAAGTTCCCGATTCTATACCAGATCCAACCGGAAAATTAGAAACAATAACGCCTTCGGCAGAATCTAAGTCAAAGTAAAAGCTGTCTATACAATTTTCTAATCCTTAGACAAAAATTAAATTTATTTAATTCAACTAAAAATTTTGAGAGAGTTCTATATACATCGTTTCAAAATAATACATTTTTCAATACTCCATTTACTCCGTCTGTTTTAAATATTTCTTTATAATAACTTAGTTCGGTCTGAATTAATTCATCAATTACTCGCATTCCCAAAAGTTCTACCGGGGCCTTGTCATCCGTTAAAAGATAGTCACTTTTTTGATACAGTTTCATATTTCCCGCAACTGTATACATCAAGCCTCTTAACGTACCATCACTGAGCTGCATCGTATTTTTTGCAAAAGTTTCAGCAATCTCCTTATTTTGTGTGGCAAACAACTCTCGATTTGTTCCGCTTGCCACATTCACGGTATAGACCTTGTCAAAAACATTTGCAATGGTATCTGATAAATACTGATTAATATTCCCCTCTTTTTCAGTATGCATATTCATATTTACAACCATAATGCCATCTTTGGTTAAGTGATTCTTGACTAGTGTAAAAAACTCTAATGAAGACATCTGAAAAGGTATCGTTATATCCTGATAGGCATCCACCATAATTACATCATATTTCTCATCCGTTGCATTCAAATAGGCCCGTCCATCATAGGTAGTCACCTTTATAGTATTAGGGAGTTTAAAATATTCACTTGCTAAATTCGTGATTTTCTGATCGATTTCCACACCCTCTATGGACGTATTATTAAAATATTTTTGACATTGTTTGGCATAGGTTCCGGTTCCCATACCCAGTACGAGAATTTTTGCATTTTCTTTGGCATTAAGACCCGACATAACCGGTGCTGCCAGGGCATAATCATAATACATACCGGTCAAACTATCATCTTTTTTCATAATAGATTGGACACCAAAAAGCACATTTGTCGAAAGAATTACACTATCATTGGTTTCTTTTACTTGAAGATAATTATAAATCGATTCGCCTTCATATAATAGATTGTTTTCCCAAAATGCGAAACGATCGGAAGAGCCAAATATGCTGCAAAGAATAAATAAAAAAACACTGATAATGCATTTTACTTTTTGCGTTTTTTTCTGGATAAAGTAAATCAAACCCAGCAAAAGCAAAATTCCTGAAAACAATAAGAACGTAATAGATGTCCCAACGGCTGGAATCGTAACAAAAGTCGGTAAAAATGTACCAAGAATACTGCCAATTGTATTTACCGCAACAAGCGTACCCACAATTTTTCCACTGTCAGCCAAACTATCCACTGTATATTTCACAAGCGACGGCGTAACTGTCCCCAATAAAAAAAGTGGAAAGACAAAAATAAGCATACAAGATAAAAATGCTGCAAAAGCCAAAAAATTACTGTTGATAGTCAAAACCAGTGATGCTGATACAGCTAAAATAACATATTTCCCTAGCAAAGGTATTGCGGCAATCCAAAGAGCGGCAATAATCAGCCGCATATATAACACATCCGGATTAGGATT
>Ga0302209_10001433_pt1 | contig 10284 bp, 8 predicted proteins | sample II_Fen_E3_1_FD_194574 | JGI IMG/M metagenome (GOLD analysis project Ga0302209, IMG submission 194574) | Peat permafrost microbial communities from Stordalen Mire near Abisko, Sweden - II_Fen_E3_1 | ecosystem: Environmental > Terrestrial > Soil > Wetlands > Permafrost | place: Sweden: Abisko...
TATTAGTTATATATTTGTATTTCAACACTATAAAGATAATAATTATGTTTGAATTATGCTAACCATTTTTCATATTTCTTATATCGAACTCACGTTAATTACATTTTAGGTAAAAAGGTTGATCAGAAGACATTAAAGTCGACTTTTACGAAACTTCAACAGACTATTATAAAAGAATATAATTTACCAGAAAATTCAACTGTTGACATCAATAAATCCCTTGACTATTTAAAAACATTATTAAAAAATGAACCCAAGAAGTAATATCCATTATTTACCAATTCTGTTGTTTCTCTTATGCTTTCTTTCATGTAAAAACAATAATGATAAGCAAAGAAATAGTAGCTGTAGTGATTCAATCTTAATTTGTAAATATCAATTAGAAAGAAAACATGATTGTATTATTGTAAGAAAAACAAATGAAAAATATACTTCGTATATAAAAATGATATTCGGTACATCTGACATAAATTGTTTTATCTTTCCATATTGCAATAGTAAAACTTATCAATTTTATTTTCATTTTGATTCTACAAATCAAAACTCATATTTTATTGATACTGATATTAAATCTGATTTAATGTTACTATCCAAATTTAATCTTCTATTAAGTTCGGATAGTATTGAAATTGTAAAATTTTATAAATCACGGATAGTGACTAAAAGATTAGATTCTAACTTCCCAAACTATCTGTATTTTAATAAAGATTATGGTTTATTAGCAATTGAAAACAGAGGTAATATAATGATAATTGAAAAAAACTCATTATTCCCTACTAAAAACAACTATAATTCAAATAAACTACTAAAAATTATACTGAAGAATACTTCTTTTAAACCGTAAAATTAATTTGTCATTAATAAAGGTAATGTATCAGATTTGGCGTTATTAAAATAAACTATTGAAAATCAAGTATTATTTATAAATATAGAATTGAGAATGGTGGGTAGTTAACGGTAATGTATCAGATTTGGGGTAATGTATCAGATGTGGTGTTATTAAGAATTCAGCGAGTAATTATTTGACAATCAATAAATATGAAATAACTTTAAAAGAGAGAAGGCGGGTGAAAACCTGCCTTCTTTAATGGATTAATGCCTTAAATCGTTTTAAAATGATTGAAAAGAAAGAAAATAGCACTTCATGTATCAGATGTGGTGTTGGCGTTTTTTGTCCAACCTGTAACACGACTTTTATTATTAAACATGGGAAAACAAAGGAAGGAAAGCAACGTTATTGTTGCAAGGAATGTGGCAAACGGTTTATAAAAGAGTATAGCTACAATGCCTATAAAGCCAATCTAAATAAGGAAATAATAGTTTTAACCAAAGAAGGTTTAGGAATACGAAGCACGGCCCGGGTATTGCGCATATCGGTCACCACCTTACTGAAACGAATTGTAGCCATAGCAGAAGGGATTCAGCAACCTCCCATTGCCTTTGGTAAAAGTTATGAAGTAGATGAAATGAGAACGTATATCGGGAAGAAATCCAGGCTTCGTTGGATAGTTTATGCTTTTGAGCGTGAAACAAAAGCAGTGGTGAACTATAACGTAGGCAGACGGACCAATAAAACCTTGAAGCATGTGATCCGAAGTTTGGAGCTGTCGAATGCCCGAAGAATATATACTGATAAACTGAAAAATTACCGGTACCTGATATCGAAGAAGCTTCATAACACGCATATACATTCCACCAATCATATAGAACGTAAGAACCTGAGCCTGCGTACCCATTTAAAACGATTAAACCGGAAGACTATTTGTTTTAGCCGGAGTCTGATGGTATTAATATCTGTCTTGAGGATTTATTTTTGGGGTTAAAAAAAGGATAGAGGCACTTTTTCTTCCTGTCCTTGCAGTTATGACCTTCATTAACTGAGAAAATGGTTTAGCAACAAGTGAGATTTTAACCGAAAACAGCTCTTATTAATGACATGCTTATTGACGGCTTCGCTTCGAGTGAAGCCGTCAATAGAAAAAAGTGAAGATTTCATTCCGATGAAGTCTTCACTTTCTTGGTTTGTAATAGTTCAAAACACTCCGATACAGAAATAATCCTTCCACTTTAAGTAAAGTGTACGTTAAATAAAGCGAATTAACTTATTAACGTTAGTTAAACTTTCAAGGGCTGATTATACAAGGAGAACCAAAGAAAACCAAGGAGAACCAAAACGCACATATACTGTATTTTAGGTTGTTCAAAGGTATTGTTTTGCATGAAAACCCGCTTTATCTTTGCTACGTCAACAGGAGAAAAAGATGTCGTTCGCCGGAAGACAGAACTAATTTTTAAGTTATTCATTTATTAAAAAATTACAATTATGTCAAAAAGTCAAAACCCCATGACGGGGCACATGTGCGGATCGATGGCGAACTTCAACACCTACGTAAGGTACGGGGAAAACATCATTAGCTCCAAGGCATTCAACAAAAGAAATGCCAATACCGTTTCTCAAATCGCCCAACGGGCAAGTTTTAAACTGATCACAAAAGCGTACCATTCGTTTGGTGGCGTTCCGAGAACATCGTTTCCATGCCGGAATCAAGCTTTTACACCACTCGTTGCATTTATTGATGCCAATTTGCCGGAAGCCATCGTTAAAACGGGAGCAGTTCCTGTGATTGATTACAGCAAGATGTTGGTTTCGAAGGGTAACTTGCCACTGGTAGAAGTACCAACAGCAGTAGTAGGTACAGCAGGAATTACCTTGAGCTACAAATCGGATCATGAGATTCCGGATGTTTCAGCTACCGACGAAGTGACAGCCGTGGCAAAACTGAAATCAGGTGCATTGCTCGTAGCACGTCAGGTACGTGGCACCCAGGAATTGGGATTAATCCTGTTAACTTATTCCGGCATTAATGCCAACGATGTGGAATGTTGCTATTTGTTTGTCTTGAACGAAGATGGCAGCAATGCTTCGGACTCCACGTATGTGGTGGTTGGTTGAGTAGTTAACTGGTTGATTGGTTGATTGGTTGATTGGTTAATTGGGTGGATGCAGTTGACTAAGTTAAATGGTTAATTCAGTTGATTCTGTTGATCGGTTAATCCCGCAAGCGGGACGTCACTTCGTTCCGTTGATTACTCAGTTAAGAAAGAGCAGAAGATCCCCTGCAGGTTGAAAGGCTTGCGGGGGATTGTTGTCCGGAATAGTGAGACCCTCACTAAGAAAGATAAAAAAACTTCGCCCGGAATGCTATCTGCAAACAGGGCGAAGAGATGAAAATATCTTACCTGAATTCAAAAGAAGAGACAGGGGTTTTTAATGTAACCCGACAGACTTGCTCTTAAATTTATGATACAGAATAATGAGTCGTAAGATTTAGTTTTAAATCCAGGATTGATCAGGTTATGAGTGCCTTAAGGCAACCAATATTCCACCGGTGATAAAGGCCATGACCCACCAGATATACGAAATGCGGGAGTACAGGTTCAGGCCTTTGCTTACATGTTCGTCAGTTCCTTTGCGGAGGTTATGCTTCCAGAGTAGAAATGTATCGATAGTCATGCCTATCAGTGACGAATAGCCGATGAATCCATGGACAGTCAGGAGTCCTTTGCTGGAGCCTAGTATCATCAGGGTCGTTGCCGAAATATCGAAAATAACCCCCAGGGTATAAAATAATAAAACACGGGAGGTAACCAGTTTTTTCTTTTGTTCTTTGGCAAATCCGATGGAATAGAATACAAGGGCAAGAAGCACTACAAAAGAACCAATCATGGGGAAGATATTCATATTTAAATGTTTTTAAGGGTTGAAAATAGTTGTTGTCATGTTTTAAAATTCTGTTTAGAAGCGGCAAATATACTGAATAAAATCCATTCAAATTAAGAATTGTGCAATATGAAGAGATTTCGGTATTCATGATCCGGTTGTAAACTAATTCGCCGGAATGTTGTTATGGATGCAGGCATGATTACGACCTATTAAAAGTTGTGTTGATTGATGATCATGTTATTTAATTCTTCGTACTTTTGCAGCTTAATTAATAGAAAGAATATAATGTCGTATTTTATTCTTATTGAAATATGACCTCTCCCCCCTGCCCTCTCCATACCTCTATCCCCCTTCGGGGACTTTCTCCTAAAGGAGAAAGAAATAGGAAAAAAGTATTTGAGAGGGTGATAGAGCTGAGGGTTGATTAAGTTTTATTTAAAATAATAGTACACTATTTATTTCCCATTACTTAATTCTTTAAATGAGTAAAACAACCAGACATCAGGGACGCGTTCTGCTAGCCATGTTTTTATCGGCAGTGCTGGTAGGATCATTACTTCTGAAGCCCGTTCATGTGTTGTTTGTCCATCACGACCGGACAGAAACCGTACATCCACATTCCAATCAAAAAGCAATTTCAACGCTTCATATCCTTGATTGTGCTATTTGTGATGTTGAGTTTTGTTCATTCATTCCCCAAAAGCAGGTAGTCGTTCCGCAAGTTACCAACATTTCGATCCTGGAACCGACCTTGCAAGAGGTAGTTTGCCTGACAAAGACATCTTCCCATAATTTCCAGCTCAGGGCACCTCCTGCCGCCTGAATCCCTACGTATGTAACCCAGTTGTTTTGTTCCTGTTTTTCTTTGTGTCCTTCGACCTGAGGATGATGAATCAGGGCCTTAGAGCCTAATCATCCCAGCACCAAAGACACAAGAACACGGAGTTTCACCAAGCGTGCAGCTACTCAGAAATCAGTACGCAAACAACAGTGGCTTATATATGAACACAGCCATGAACCCTATTAAAGCCATTCATCTGTTGCTTTATACCGGTTCCCACAGCTGAATCCATCAATGTATCCTGTATAATTCCTTTCCTGAAACAACTTCAGGCAAGGGGATCGACGTATTGTCGGTCTATTGGTGAGAAATTACAGATTTTCCATCCTTTATTTTACGATACATCCATTCTATCCACATTTCCAACAAAGAAAACAATATGAAAAAAATAATTATAATACTCATCACTTTTATTCTCGTTTTTAAGGCTTTGGCAGCTGATGCTCCTGTGTCGCCAGCCGGCTTACACGGAAAAATTACCGATAAAAACGGGGAGCCGGTTATAGGTGCCGGCATTTATTTCCCTGATTTAAAAACAGGCACTACCACCAATCAGGATGGATTTTATACCATTGACAATTTGCCAAAACGAAAGATGGTAGTCCAAATCAATTCGGTAGGCTTTAAAATGATTCTGGATAAACTGGATTTAGGTTCCACCCATCAAAAAGATTATGTGTTGGATGAATCGGTAACTGAAATAAATGAAGTGACAGTGACCGGGCAATCGGTAGCTACCCAGATGTCCCGAACTCCATCACCTATCAGTGTGATCACCACCGCCCAGCTTCAACAGCAATCCTCAACCAATATAATTGATGCCTTGAGTACGCAGCCCGGAGTTTCACAAATTACGACGGGAGGTGGCATCTCTAAACCCGTGATTCGCGGATTAGGATATAACCGGGTGGTAGTTGTGAACGATGGAGTTCGTCAGGAAGGACAGCAGTGGGGTGATGAACATGGTATTGAAATTGATGAGAATGATGTTAGTCGTGTTGAAATACTGAAAGGACCGGCCAGCCTGATGTATGGTTCGGATGCCATGGCGGGTGTAATTAATTTCTTTTCGGCTCCAGCGTTGCCCGAAGGTCAAATGAAACTCAACGCAATGGCAAATTATCAAACAAACAATGGATTGATGGCTTATTCACTGGATTATGCCGGACACAAGAAGTCGTTGGTCTGGGATTTCAGGTATAGTCAGAAGCAAGCTCATGCATACCAAAACAGTGCTGATGGGTATGTCTATAATTCGGGGTTCCGCGAGAATGCAACTTCGGCTTTGGTGGGGATAACCAACTACCGGGGGTATTCCCATCTGATTGTCAGTACCTATCATTTAACTCCGGGAATTGTGGAAGGGGATCGGGATAGCCTGACAGGACAATTTGTAAAACCGGTAATCTTAAATACAGGAACGGAAGGGGAGGCTCTTGCCTTAAACAGCGACTATAAGACTTACAGCCACCAACTGCCTTATCAACAGGTCAATCATTATAAGGTCGTGTGGGATAATAATCTTATGATCGGGGAGGGGAGTCTCAAAGCCACTATTGGCTACCAGCAAAACCGCAGGCAGGAATTTGCCGATATACTCAACCCGAATCAATACGGATTGTATTTCCAGCTTCACACAGTAACGTATAACTTTAATTACCAGCTCTCCGAATGGAATGGGTATAATCTATCAGTAGGGGTAAACGGAATGTACCAACATTCGTTGAATAAAGGAACGGAATACCTGGTGCCGGAGTATAAGTTGTTTGATGCCGGTGCTTTTATTGTAGGCAAGAAGACTTTTGGAAATCTGGATGTAAGTGGGGGACTCCGCTTTGATAATCGGTCAGAAAAAGGGAATGCTCTCTATTTGAATACTGCCGGAGTTCTAACTACTCCAAATGATCCGTCTGCTACGGAACGATTCTCCCCATTCAGCAGTGACTTTAAAGGAATCAGTGGTAGCCTTGGAGCCAGCATGCAACTGGATGATAACTGGGTCACAAAACTGAATCTATCGCATGGTTTCCGTGCTCCGAATATCGATGAGCTAAGTTCTAACGGCGTACACGATGGAACGGTCAGGTATGAAATCGGGGATTCGAAACTCAAATCCGAAAGCAGCCTCCAGCTGGATTACGAGCTGGACTATAATACAAAACATGTAAGTGCTAAACTAAATTTATTTGCCAATAGTATCAGCAACTTTATATTTTCTCATAAACTCAACAGCGTAACCGGTGGTGACTCAATTCGTAGCGGATATGAAACCTATAAGTTCGATGCCGGGAAAGTGCAAATGATAGGAGGTGAGGCCTCAATCGATATTCATCCGCATCCATTAGATTGGTTGCACTTTGAAAACAGCATCTCGTACGTCTATTCCCAACTTCTGAATCAGCCAGATTCAACCCGTTACCTTCCATATACCCCTGCCCCTAAATGGGTGTCGGAGGTGAAAGTTGAAATCAGGAATGCCAGTAAGGTATTCAAGAATTCGTACCTTTTATTCGGCATTGAACATGAATTCAAACAGAATCGCATCTATTCTGCATATAATACGGAAACAGTGACAGATGCCTATACCCTGATTCATGCGGGAATCGGTTCTGATATCGTCCGGAATAAGCATACCCTGTTTTCATTCTTTATTTCAGGGACAAATCTGGGGGATATTGCCTACCAGAGCCATTTGAGCCGCTTGAAATATGCCCCGATGAATAATGCCACCGGAAATACGGGAGTATTCAACATGGGCAGGAATGTGAGTTTTAAGTTAATCGTGCCGGTGAATTTGTAATGAGAAAAGTGGAATGAAGTGATCCCGGAGAGTGGGACAGTTACCGGTTGCTTTTTAATTTCAGAAGTATGGAATGCAGAACTACCCTCATGTAGAGGATCTTTATACAGATCTGATGCCAATACCTTGGAATCGATTTGTATATCCTGATCCCCGTTCGTTTGTTGGAGTCCAACTCCGAATAAAACCAGAATACTAAAAAGTATCCATCCTAACCTGCTTGTTCTTGATAGTTGCGTATTTCATACCTGAATTAATAGAGTGTAATACCATTATTCGTACTTGAACAAATAAAAAAGACGTGATGACCACATATAGGGTCATCACGTTTTGTGTTGTTCCTCTGAACTGAATGGCAAAGAAAATCAGTTATTGATACTTCACAGCAGTAAGTCTTTCGGAAGCTTCCCACAACATGCGTGCCGTTTCCAGCTCAAGAGCAGTACTTTTCGGACGGACCAATACCGGATAGCCGGATAGTTCAAGCACTCCGCCCGGCCCGTAATACTCCCCGGGCTTTACTTGCGGATCCACCGAGGCACGTATTTGCGGCAATGCTCCCATACTTGCGGGTTGAACAATATATGAAACCGAGAGTTTATAGAATTTCATCAACAGGTTTGATTCCGCCTCCGTGGAATTGTTGGTCTTTGATATTCCCGGATGGGCAGCAAGAGCCAGGCAGTCGATGCCTTTTGAATCAAAGAAACGTTGCAGTTCATAGGTGAACAGTAAATTGGATAGTTTTGACCGCCTGTACGCCTTCAACGGTGTATAGTCTTTCGGATTCTCAAAAGTCAGGTTCTCGAAATCCATTTTACCCTGTTTATGACTCAGGCTGCTAACATTCACTACCCGTGATTTAGGCGATTTCTTCAAGACATCGAGTAATACACCCGTAAGTGCAAAATGGCCTAAATGATTGACTCCCATTTGGCTCTCAAAACCATCTTGGGTCAGGCTGTAAGGTGCCATCTTCACTGCCGCATTGTTGAGAAGAACATCCAAATGGGCATGGCTTTTCCTGAACGTTGCAGCAAAACGGTGGATCGATTTCAGATCGGCTAAATCAAGTTGCATAAACTGAATGATGGAAGATGGATATAGCCTGACCAGTTGTTTCCGTGCCGTTTCACCTTTTTCTACCGAGCGGCAGGCCATCACCACATTGGCTCCGTTACGTGCAAAAACCTTGACTGCTTCGAAGCCCAAACCGGTATTCGCCCCTGTAACGATGATAGTCTTACCGGTTAAATCAGGAATATCTTTCATGGTCCAGTTTTGTTTATTCATGTTAAGTGTCATAGGAGTCGGTTTTCAATAGTAAATGGGTACAGAATTTCCCAGTATGCACATCTATAACAACCTGAACGCAGAATGTTTAGGTAAGAGAGTCTAATAATAGTTTCGTTCGTGTTAAAATATACTGTTTCATAAGCTTAAAGAGCACCGTGATACCAAAATCGCGTATTTCATCTTAAATCGACAAGTTAATTTCTTTGATCAGAGATTTTTTTTATTGTCTCAAATCAACTCTTTTTGCACTCAGTTTTCATTCAGAATTTAGTCTCTTTTTAAATGGATGTTCTTTTCTTAACAATAGGATTGCCCCCGAGATTAGAATGGCTGAAATAGCAGGATTGTAACAGGGAATATCCATAAACCAGAAAAGACTATACCCGCAAATCCGTGAATGGATGGTGTGTATAGCCTTTTCGTTGATATCTCGTTAGAATTAACGAGGTGTTTTGAACTGATTATTGTTTTACTACTTTGACAGTCTGTGATTTAACTCCTGCTTTTACGGTAGTAAAATAATTTCCGGCAGGGAGCGATGACACATCCAACGTTAAATTTGTTTGACCTATCACGGCATTCACTTGTTTACGAAGCAGTGTTTTCCCGGATGCATCTGTAATTAAAACATCTGCTGTTGAATTATTATCAGCTATAAATGTGACTTTCAAGGATTCAGTAGTCGGGTTCGGGTAACAGGTTAAGGAGCATGATGCCTGCTGATTCACCAGAGTAGATATGCTGCTGTCAACCACTATATTCACAAGGCGGGTTGAAGTGGCACCGGCTGCATCGGTCACCGTGAAACTAAACCGGGCAAAGCCTGTTTGTATCGGGGTAAATATGGCCGTTTTTGTGGTTGCATTGATAGAAACGCTGCCGTTGCTAATGTTTGATGTCGTAAAGGTAAGTGTACCTGCGTACCCACGAGTTAACGGAGCCAAATCGATTTGAAGCGGTTTGTTTTGTGTCGTGCTCAGGTGTGGGTTTGCCATCCAATCGAGGTAATTGTCCAGGTTAGTATATCCATCGTGGTCGGTATCGGCATTGGCATTGGTAAAATCAGCGGCAGGTGAGTTCAGGTTGGTGCCAATCAGTTTCTCGTACCAATCGGGAAGCCCATCATGATCAGTATCAAAGCCGGCTGTACGGGTAACCACGGGATAATCTTCATATCCCCCAACATCATTCTCATCATCGGGCAATCCTTTGATGCCGGACACACTTCCGACGTAGGAATAGCTGCCATTAAACGTTTCGTTGACGATGCGGATATCGTGGTCATCAAACACAGGTTGTGTGCAACCTACGTCCGACAAAACACTTTTATAGGCATCGGTGGCGGTATGTATTTGTGCAAACGAAGGGAAGAATGCTGCACTTACCCAAGGGCTATATCCGTTCGGAGTTCCCGAGTATTTACGCCCTGCTGTCTGGTTGGCTTCTGTGAAGACACCCGGCATTACGTTTCCGGCAAAATAGTACTGCTGGGTTCCAGGGAATGCATCATATTGCGCATTGAGGGCATATTTCATCGAAGTGGCAGGTCCTGTTTTATAGTAGTTGTTTACAAAGTTGACTTCATGCGCTCCACCGTCGGTAGTGCGGTTGTCCCAGTTATAG
>Ga0302209_10001434_pt1 | contig 10283 bp, 11 predicted proteins | sample II_Fen_E3_1_FD_194574 | JGI IMG/M metagenome (GOLD analysis project Ga0302209, IMG submission 194574) | Peat permafrost microbial communities from Stordalen Mire near Abisko, Sweden - II_Fen_E3_1 | ecosystem: Environmental > Terrestrial > Soil > Wetlands > Permafrost | place: Sweden: Abisko...
TATTATTAATACAGGTGATGGTAGTAAATACTTAACAGATAATGGTCAATATAAAAATATTTATGCAATATTGAATAGTGATGATCAATCTAAAATTGATTTAATTACTAATACAGGTGATGGAACAAAATTCTTAACAGATAATGGTCAATATATTGTTAAAACTAAAGAAGTTTCAGATGAAGATAGATTTAAATTGGATTTAATTACTAATACAGGTGATGGTAGCAAATTCTTAACAGATAATGGTAAATATGTTGTTCAGACTAAAGAAGTTTCAGATGAAGATAGATTGAAATTAGATATGATTATAAGAAGTGGAGGAACAGATCTTTATTTTTTATCTAATAATGGTAAATATGAAAAGGTGCCTGAAGAATTATCTTTAGACGATAGAAAGAAATTAAATCTAATTTCTATAGATCCAAATTCTGATACATCTTATTTCTTATCTAAGGATGGAACTTATAGACAACTTATATTAGATCATACTGATAGATCAAAATTAGATATGTTAATAAAAACAGGTACTGGTAACTTCTTCTTATCTGATGATGGTGCATATGTAGAGATGCATGCAACATTTACAGAAGAAGAGTATAATAAATTAAAAATGATGACAGATGGTGTATTTGTACCTACTGAAGAGGTAACTACCAACCCAGATCCATTAAAATTCTTTACAAACAATGGTGATTATCAACAAGTTGGTGAACCATATAGAACAATGTCTGACACAGAGGTTACTGCTATGGTCACATCTATCTTAAATCCAACACTATAAAAACATTATCTAGAAGGATGTTCTCCTTCTAGATATATTTAAAAGAGAGGTGGAAAATAATGAATAATCAAACGTTAGTATCTGATTCTAATTTAGAATCTATAATATCATTAATAATAACTGATCTTAAAAATAAGATTACCAATAAAGATATATCTCTTCCATATACTACACAATTAAATAAGTCTAATACTTTAAAAATAAATGGTGATGGTACAATGTATCTTAGTAATAATGGTACTTATGTAAATTTAGGAAATATAACAAAGAGTAATTTAGATATAAATGAGATATATAAAATATTTAGTATAATAAATCTAGGAGAACGTTGGGATAATACAGGAATATTGGGTTTACCTACAGCTAGATGGGGCTTAACATCTCAATCATATAATGGAAAGATATATTGTATAGGTGGATATAATGGTACTACTTATTATAATAATATGGATATTTATGATATAGTTAGTAATACATGGACTACTGGTGCTGTTATGCCTACTGCTAAAGCTTATTTTGGAGGGGCTTTGTATAATGGTAAAATATATTGTATTGGTGGATGGAATAATTCAGATATGAATAAAGTAGAAATATATGACATCGCTAGTAATACATGGACTACTGGTTCTGTTATGCCTATTAACAATTGGTCATTTGCATGTACTCAGTATAATGGTAAAATATATTGTATAGGAGGGTATCATGGATCTACAATAAATTCATTATATATATATAATATATCTAGTAATACTTGGAGTAGTGGGACAAATATGCCTGCTGCTAGATGTTGGATGGATGCTGTTGTGTATAATAACAAGATTTATGTAATGGGGGGATCAATATCAACAGTCATGTATAATAATGTATCAATATATGATATATCTGCTAATACATGGTCTGCTGGTACTAATATACCTACTACTAGAAACGGTTCTAGTAATCAAATATATAATGGAAAGATATACTGTATAGGTGGCGGTAATAGCACTATTACTTTAAATATTGTAGAAATATATGATATAGTTAATAATACATGGACTACGGGTACTAATATGACTACAGCTAAATCTAATTTTGGATGTACTCAGTATAATGGTAAGATATATTGTATAGGAGGAGGCAATGGATCTGCTTTAAATAAAGTAGATATATTATGGTTTGCATATCAGTCATATAATATCACATTACCATCTATTATTCAAACTAAATTAAATAAAATAATTACTACTGGTACAGGTGCTAATATATTTAGAAATGATGGAACTTACAAAGCAATAGTTCCTGTATATAATGTAATGGATACAACACAAATAAATGATATGATTGCAAGATTGAATACTTAGTTAATATTCATAAACATTAATATAATAAATATAAGGAAGTGATTTTATGGTAGATTCAGTATTAGTATCTCAAGATAATTTATTGATATTATTACAATCATTGAAAGGTGAATTTTTAACACAATTATCTCATGTCACTGTATTTACAAATGCTAGTACAAAGATAAGTATTTTAGATCTTATAAAAACCGATCTTACTGGTAATAATATATTAGCAGATGATGGTACTTATAAAGATCCAAGATTAACAGATCAAGCAACTATTACAGCAAAAGCAACTACAGTATGGAATCTATTAAATATAAAAAATCCTACTGGATATTATTATCCAGATATTCCAGAGTATAATAATTATATCACAGCAGTTAAAGCAAAGACTGATATAATTGTAAAAACAGGAACAGGAACTAAGCTATTAAATGATATGGGATTATATGTAGATGTAAACACATATAGAGGATTAACAACAGATGAAGTTACTTCTCTTTGTGTACAAATTAAAGGAGGTATATTATAATGAGTAATTCAGTTTTAATATCAAAAGAAAATATACAAACTATATTAACAGCAGTTGTTAGTCAATTATATGCTAATATAAAAGCAATGGATTTATCAGCTGCTGATAAAACAAAATTAACTATATTAAACTATATAGTTTCAACGGGTGATGGAAGTAAGTTCTTATCTGATAATGGAACTTATAAGACTATAGATGTATCAAATATAACTAATATGAGTAGTAAGATAGCTACAATATATAGTATATTTAATATAGTAGGAAATACTTATACGCTTACATTACCAGCAGATATACAAGCTAAGGTTAATGCACTAAATAGTACTGGTGATGGTAGCAAAGTATTAGCAGATGATGGTACTTATAAAGATTTAGGTGCATTAATATTAACTACATTAACAGATACTGAAGTTAGTACTTTAATATCAAGTGTTAATGCATTATTATAAAGGATGTGAGTAAATGAGTACTAATGTTAATTACGATAATATAAATAGTTTATTGGTTGGTATTGTACAAAATTTAAAACCTAAGATAGCAGCTATTGATCTAACTCAAACTCAAAAAGATATGCTTGTTAAATTAGATAAAATTATTAAAACAGGAACAGGTACTAGTTTCTTAAGTGATAATGGTTCATATAAAAATATTCCTATTGATCAAATTCAAAATATGCTAGATAAGCTAACTACTATATACAGTTTATTTGGAATAACTAATGTGACAGAGCATTGGGATAGTACTGGTATATTAAATATGCCTACTGCTAGATATTATTTAACTAGTCAAATATATAATGGGAAGATATATTGTATAGGAGGATATGGTAGTGGTGTTTTAAATAAAGTAGAAATATATGATATCGCAAGTAATACATGGACAACAGGTACTAATATGACTACTGCTAGATATGAGCTAACTAGTGCTATATATAATGGTAAGATATATTGTATAGGTGGGTATAATGCAGGTGTTTTAAATAAAGTAGAAATATATGATATCGCGAGTAATACATGGACTACTGGTGCTAATATACCTATTAATATGCAACAATTAACTAGTGTTATATATAATGGTAAGATATATTGTATAGGAGGTAGCACTAACAATATTAATTCTACAAATGCATTAGAAATATATGATATTACTAGCAATAGCTGGTCTACTGGAACTGTTATGCCTACTTCTAGATATGATTCAACTAGTAATATATACAATGGGAAAATATATTGTATAGGAGGGTATAATAGTAGTTATTTAAATACTCTAGAAATATATGATATTGCAAGTAATACATGGACAACAGGTGCTAATATGACTACTGCTAGGATGGAATTAACTAGTGTTATATATAATGGTAAGATATATTGTATAGGTGGGGTAACCTTTTCTAGTGTATGTTTAAATACTGTAGAAATATATGATATTGCAAGTAATATATGGACAACGGGTGCTAGTATGCCTACAGTTAGACAACAATTAACTAGCCAAATATATAATTATAAGATATATTGTATAGGTGGGGAAAAACTTAGTTCTTATAGTAGTTTAGAAGTATTATGGTTAGCAAATACATCTTATTCCATATCCACTCCAACAGATATTACCACTAAACTAGCTACATTGGTAAATAATGGACTAGGTACTAAGTTACTTACTGATAATGGTACTTATCAAGAATATATCGCTACGGGATATAGAGAATTAACAACAACTGAATTAAATGCTTTGATAAATAAAATAAAGATTAATTTCTAATAAGGAGGGATTATATAATGAGCAATCAAACTCTAGTTTCACAAGAAAATATACTAAGTATATTAGCTCAAGTTGTTAATGATTTAAAGGTAAAGATTACTAATAAGGATATATCTCTTCCATATACTACACAATTAAATAAATTATCAACTTTGAAAATAGATGGTAATGGAAGTATGTATTTATCTAATAATGGTAATTATATAAGTTTAGGAAGTTTATCTAAATCTAATTTAGATATTAATGAGATAAATAAAATATTTAATATTACAACGGTAGCAGATCATTGGAACAGTACTGGTATATTACCTATACCTACGGCTAAATATGGATTAACTAGTCAAATATATAATGGTAAAATATATTGTATAGGAGGGATTGTTAATGGTGCTAATAGTATAAACACTGTATCTATATATGATATAGTTAGTAATACTTGGACTACTGGTACTACTATGCCTACTTCAAGATATTGTTTAACTAGTCAGTTATATAATGGAAAGATATATTGTATAGGAGGATGTATTAGTGGTAATACTTATTCAAATATTTTAGAAATATATGATATTGCTAGTAATAGTTGGACAACTGGAACTAATATGACTACTACTAGATACGATCTAACGTCTCAGTTATATAATGGTAAGATATATTGTATAGGTGGATATAATTTTTCTTCTGCGTATTTGAATAAAGTAGAAATATATGATATAATTAGTAATACATGGACTACTGGAACTAATATACCCATTTATGTACAAGGATTAACTAGTCAAATATATAATGGGAAGATATATTGTATAGGTGGAACTAATGGTACTGTTTTTAATAAAGTAGAAATATATGATATTGCTAGTAATAGTTGGACAACTGGAACTAATATGACTACTGCTAGATATGGATTAACTAGTCAAATATATAATGGTAAGATATATTGTATAGGAGGATGTATTAGTGGGGGAAATAATTCAAATATTGTGGAAATATATGATATAGTAAATAATATATGGAATACTAGTGTTGCTATGTCTTCTGCTAGATATTATTTAACCAGTCAAATATATAATGGAAAGATGTATTGTATAGGCGGTACAAATGGGGGTTATTTAAATATAGTTGAAACTTTATGGTTATTTTGTAATGTTTATACTATTACATTACCATCTATTATACAAACTAAACTTAATAAAATATTAACTAGTGGTACTGGTGTTAATATATTTAGAAATGATGGAACATATAAGCCTATAGTTCCAGTATATAATGTAATGGATTCTGCTACAATAAATACTTTCCTATCAGGATTATAAAGGAGGATTATAAAATGAGTTCTAATTTAGTATCAATGACAAATTTAGACACTATATTAAAAGCTATAAAATTAGGTGTTGTAACTAAGATAAATGCAAGGGATATAACACAAGCTCAAAAAGATATATTAACAAAAGCTAATATGATAGATACTACTACAAATAATAGTGGATTCTTAGCAGACAATGGAACTTATATAACTATAGATACTACTAAGATAAATGATATAAATACTAAAACACAAGTAGTTATGGATTTATTTAAAATATCATATACAAATGATGCATGGGATACAAGTGTAACTATCACATTACCAACAGCTAGATCATACTTTACAAGTCAAGTATATAATGGTAAGATATATTGTATAGGAGGATGGAATGGTGTCAGCGTTTCTAATTCAGTATATATATATGATATTGCAGGGAATACATGGACTGCTGGAACTGCTATGCCTACTTCAAGATATTGTTTAACTAGTCAACTATATAACGGTAAGATATACTGTATAGGAGGTTATAGTACATCTTATTCTAATATTGTAGAAATATATGATATTGCAGGGAATACTTGGACTGCTGGTACTATTATGCCTACTGCTAGACAAGAATTAACTAGTCAAATATATAACGGTAAGATATATTGTATAGGAGGGCAAATCAATACGACTACTGCAACTAATATTGTAGAAATATATAACATTATCACAGGAGCTTGGACAACTTCTATATTACCTTTACCAATTGCTAAATATGGTTTAACTAGTGTACAAAATAACGGTAAAGTATATTATATAGGAGGATATACAACAACTGTAACTAATACAGTAGATGTATTAACTTTAGGGGTTGATAATTATACTTTAACATTACCTACAGATTTACAAGCTAAATTAGATTTAATTGTAGATACTGGAGATGGAACTAAAGTATTAGCTGATAATGGCACATTTATAGATATTCCTTTAGGATATAGATTTATGACAGATACAGAGGTTACATCAATGGTTACAACAGTTAATGCATATACAGGATAAAACTATTAAAAATAAAGCAGTTAGTATACTAACTGCTTTTTTATTATTAAAGGAGGATTATTAAATGAGTACTAATGTAAATTATGATAATATAAGAGATTTATTATATGGTGTTGCAGGTAATTTAAAAACAAAGATAGCAGCTATAGATTTAACTCAAGCTCAAAAGGATATGCTTGTTAAATTAGATAAAATTATTAAAACAGGTATAGGTACTAGCTTCTTATCAGATAATGGAACTTATAAAAATATTCCTATAGATCAAATACAAAACATGCTAGATAAACTAACTACTATATACAGTTTATTTGGAATAACTAATGTAGTTGAACACTGGGATAATACTGGTATATTGAATATGATTACCGCAAGATATGGATTAACTAGTCAAATATATAATGGAAAAATATATTGTATAGGAGGGGTTAGTAATAGTGGTACTAATTTAGATAAAGTAGAAATATATGATATTGCTAGTAATACTTGGACCTCGGGTGCTGTTATGCTTACAGCTAGAGGATATTTAACTAGTGTATTATATAATGGAAAGATATATTGTATAGGGGGTATAGATAATAATTCAGGTAATTATTCAAATAAAGTAGAAATATATGATATATTTAGTAATACTTGGACATCGGGTACTAATATGCTTACTGCAAGACTAGAGCTAACTAGCCAAATATATAATGGAAAGATATATTGTATAGGTGGACATAATGCTAGTAATTTAAATAAAGTAGAAATATATGATATATCTAGTAATACATGGACAACTGGTACTGCTATGACTACTGTAAGATATGGATTATCAAGTGTTATATATAATAGTAATATATATTGTATGGGTGGAAATAATGGTAGTTATTTAAATAAAGTAGAAATATATGATATAGTAAATAATACTTGGTCTACTATTAATCCTATGCTTACAAATAGAGCATTTTTAACTAGCCAAATATATAATGGTAATATATATTGTATGGGTGGATGGGTTACTAATTATAGTAATAAAGTAGATGTTTATAATATAGCTAATAATACATGGAGTAATGATATTAATAATATACCAAATATTAAACGAGAATTAACTAGTGTACTATACAATAATAAAATATATTGTATAGGAGGGGATAATGGTAGTGCGTTAAACATTGTAGAAGTATTATGGTTAGCAAATATATCTTATACTATCGCTACTCCTACAGATATTACTGCTAAACTAGCTACCTTAGTAAATACTGGTACGGGTACTAAACTACTTACAGATAATGGTACTTATCAAGAATATATTGCTACTGGATATAGAGAATTAACAACAACTGAATTAGCAACTTTAACAGCAGGAATAAAAACTGCTATATCATAATGAAATGGGTATTTAACTACCCATTTATTTTTATCATTTTTAACTTTTATATAAGAAGGAGATGGTAAAAATGTCATTTAATAAGTGTAGTGGAGAATCGCTAGAAGAATTAGTTAAAGATTTTTGTATAGAACGAGGTAAAGATGAAGGTGAAATTTGGAAAAGAATAAATACTATATATGATACTAGATATCATGTAGATATGATGGCAAAGAAGAATGAATATGAAGTTGAACATAATGTAGGGGATATCCCTATGGCTCAATGGATAGCTAATTCTAGTGAAGTTTCTAATACTATTCAGATAGTAGACGAAATGAAGAATGTAATGATATAGGTATAAATGAAGCTATATTAACATTTAAATAAAATAAAAAGGAGGGATTTTTAATGCCATTACCAAGTTTAAATATAGTAACACCAGATAATCTAAAATCAATATTAACAGATGTTCTTAATAATTATACATCAAAATTACATTCTAAATTATCAGTAGTTATGGATGAAAGAAAAAACACTGTACCATTAACTACTAGTACAACTACAGTATCAATAGGTTTATCAGGATTTGACAAGAATAAGGATATACTACATGTATATAAAGATAATGTATTAGTAGAGACTGGATATACAATATCTACAGATAACTTGTCTGTTACTTTCGATACTGCTATTTCTGCAACTACTGATATTCCTGTAAATATTAAATTCACTGTTATAGAAGCGGTTATAGTTACAGTATAATATCATTTTATACTTAAGATTTATTTATAATAAATCTTATATTATAAACATTAAAGTAAATCTAATAAATAAGGAGGACTTTATAATGAATTTTAAAGTTTGGGATAAAACGAGTAATATTAATAATTGCACAGCTGAGGATTACTTAGCTAATCATCCAGAAATTACTGGTAATGATGAAATAGTATTAGTAAGTGGAGATAATGGATCTGTAATGTATGTAGAAAATGCTACAATGCTTAGAGATCAATTAAAACTAGCTAGTGATACAGATGCTGTATCTGTAGTAAATACACATATGAACAATATAGCTCTAGATAACTCAGCTGCTTCTGCTAAAAAAGATGAAACGGATGCTTTAGCACAAAAAATTGCGGATATTGAATTTACGTTCGCAATAAATGGAATGGAGGTGTAGTGTAATGTATTTATTATCATTTGAATCTATTAAAAAAAACTATGATGGTGGATATTGGACTAAAGAACAACTTTATAAAGTTACATCTTTAGCTAAACCACCAATAACACATGAACAATATGAAGAAATTACAGGTGAGTCTTATGAGTCTTATGTTGCTGCTGTTTAAAATTAATATTATATATTAGAAGGGAATATATTCCCTTCTATATTTTACGATCATTATTTATTATGATTATATATTATAGTACTGAATTACTATGGAGTATATTTTAATAAATAAAGGAGAGAAAAATTATGAACACTGATAATTATTTAATATTAAACACTAACAATGAAGAAGTAAATGAACTGGTAGAAAACCAAGATTATTTTATTAGAATTTCTACTACAGTATTCTATTTTAAAATAGCAAGTATAGGATCATTTACTAGATTAATGATGAAAAATATAGAGTTTGATGATTGGACATCATCTACATTTATAGATACTAAAGAACATTTTATTTCTGTTGATAAATTGTTAGAAACTGTTTATTGTATAACATATTCTGATATCGACAAATCTTTAAATGTATATATTAAAAATGATTTTATGCCTGAAATCTATACTGGGTTTTATATCAAAGTCGTAAGTAAAAATTGTGTTGAAAAGTTATATATCTTGAGACAAGGTTCAGTTGATGTTAAAGATAGAGTTATCTATATATACAATCAACCAAAAAAGAAAGAAATAAAACGATATACAAATGTAAAGAATATAAAGAGTTATAATCGAACAAAAAATATAATAAAGCTATTTTATGAATCCGATTCATTTACAAAGACATCATTGGCTAAAAAGTTTAAATGTTCTATTGTAAATATAGAGAAATCTTTATCTAAAGTGAATGATCCATTTATCATGAAACAATTAAAATTTGAAAGAAAAAGAACATTAGATACAAATGAACGTGCTGCTATAAATGCTTATAAAAAATTAATGGAAGACCATAATAATAAAT
>Ga0302209_10001444_pt1 | contig 10227 bp, 7 predicted proteins | sample II_Fen_E3_1_FD_194574 | JGI IMG/M metagenome (GOLD analysis project Ga0302209, IMG submission 194574) | Peat permafrost microbial communities from Stordalen Mire near Abisko, Sweden - II_Fen_E3_1 | ecosystem: Environmental > Terrestrial > Soil > Wetlands > Permafrost | place: Sweden: Abisko...
GGAGTTGTAAGAAGTCAATATCGATGTGATGGTGTTGTCTGATTCTTTCGTCTTTTGAATTAATGCTACTGATTTTGATGGATTAATATAAACCGGGCTAATAACCTCAAGTTGATAAAATACTTCACCTTCTGTAGCGGTGATATCAGTAAACTGCGTACTGCTTCCGGACGTAGCATCTAAAAAGTTCAGGCTATTCAGGCTTGTCCCTTTATAAATATTGTACGTCGAAACATTAAATCCTTCATAGGGTTCCCAGATTAAATTATAGGTTGAATTTTGACCTTTATTTATAGATAAATGCATGGTTTTATGTGCAACACTGAGTGGTGATTCCATTCCGCTACGGTCAATAACAGATAATTTGTATTTATTCGATTTAACATTCGGAGCTGATTGATTATCTACAAATACACTCAACGAATCATTCGATACACTGCCTATTTTCTCGTAAGCATTGCTGACATTAGTTTCTTTGTAAATGGAATACGAATCTATAGCGGTTGAAACAGGTTTGTTCCATACAATTACGTTTTTATTCGAACTGTTTACACTTACGATACCAATCACGGGTTGTGCCATTTGAATAATTTTTATGACTACACTAGCTGAAGCAGGGCAACCCGAGGGAGAAGTAATGGCTACGTTGTAGGTGATATTTTTTATAATGGTAGCAGTAGGATTGACAATTGTATCATTGTCTAAACCGGTTGATGGTGTCCACTTATATTTCAACTTTCCGGCGCCTGTAAAATTTGTAAATGCATTCAAATGGACCGTGCTTCCATAACCAACTGACTGATCCTCTCCGGCAAATGCTGTCAGGGGCTTCACTGAAACTCTTGTAAAACTGGTGGATGTGCAACCTGAAGGAGTAGTTACCTTTACTGTATAAGTTATATCGCTTGTTACAATTGCAGTAGGATGTGCAATCGTATCACTGTTTAACCCGGTTGATGGAGTCCATTTATACTTCAATTTTCCGGTTCCGTTATAATTTGTAGTCAGACTATTCAACTGTATTTCACTTCCACAAGTGCTTGTTTTAATTGAATCTTGAGTTGCAATTAACGGCGAAACTGTTAAATTTACAGTACCTGAAGCAATACATCCGTTTGGAGAAGTTGCTGTAACGCTATATAGAATATTATTTGTAACAGTTGCAGTTGGATTTGGTAGTGTGTCATTATTTAATCCGGTAGAAGGAGTCCATTTGTATTTCAATGTTCCTGTTCCTGTATAATACGGATCAGCATTCAATACAGCCTGACCTTCACATACAACATCCTTTCCGAATACTTTAAATGGAAATGCAATGTAATTTGCAAATCCTTGCCATCCTCCTCTAAATAAACTGATATTTTCACCTGATAATTTGGGACTTTCAATCGATGCCCCACCGTTGGCCCAAATAAGATAATAGGTACCAGGATGTAAATAAATCAGGGTGTCGCATTGTGCGGTGACATGTTTAGCAAATTTGGAAACCACATGATTCGTCAAGGTATCATCGACTATTTCAAGGTCAATAACATCGTTTGTATCCTTCCATAAAGGAGCGAAAGATATTTTTAAGGGATAGATGACATTTGCAGCTACATTCAGGATGTCTGTACACATTGTTTGTTTTTCACTCTGAACTTTTTTGTCAGATAACCGACTTGAGTAAACTGTAGTTATGGAACCACATACTAATAAAAGGAATAGAAGTTTTTTCATATTTGTTTGAAATAAAGATACAAATGAGACGAATGAATGAAATTTGTTGAAATTAAACTTTATACTGAATCAAATAAAGGGCTAATTCTTAAATGCCTGGATTAGGGACAACTATCAAAATTTTATAAAGACTAAAATAGAAAGATAAATTATTCAACCGACTTAAAATGACCTTTTAAAATCTGATTGTTATTGTTCTGTAAATTTATTTTAGGTTCAACCAATCATCGATTTATGCGTTGTTAATTAATTTTGTATTCAGTGACCAAAAATATGCATTATTTTATTAAATACACTATGCAAATCCAAAATAAGTAAATAAATTTAAAATATTGGGATACAAAGGATTAATTGAAGAACATACTTAAAAATGGTCGAAGATTCAATGAAGATTATTAAAGACTATTTTAAATTGGTGTTGATAAATAATTCAACAACATTAACTCCGTCGATATTTATCAATTTGGCAAAAATACCGCGCAACTACCACCAATGAAAGTCTGTTGTTTGAATTTAAAATGTTTAAATCTTAATTGTTTTAGGTGGATAAATTTTAAAAAAAAGGCTACACTCCTTTTCCAGGAGTACAGCCGGTTTTTTTAATGAAAAGAGATTCCTTTTTATTTTATCTGCTTATTTCCATTTCGGTGTAAAGGGAAGCCGCTCTCCGTCTTCGGTGGTGTATTCTTCGAGCGAATTTTCTTTCGACTGTATGACCATATACGTCATTGTTTCATCCGAAGAATTACAGATGCCCCGGTTTCCTTGGGGTGCAACACGGATAACACTGCCTTCTGTTATTTCAAAACAGTCATCGTCTACCTGGAAGAAACCGGAACCTTTCAAAATGATGTAGGTTTCTTCATTTTTCCTGTGAATATGAAAATAAGGTTGCTCTGAATGAGGAGGCAACGAATTAAATGAGATTTCGGTGCCTGTTGAATTCGTTGCATTCTTTAAAAATACTTTGCCTTCAAGTACCCTTTTACTTACCGGATGAATCAGTGAGTAGTCCATGATTGAATTTAAATGCCCCATGTTCACGGCCGTGAAGTTTGAGTTTTCTGATAGCTTTTCAAGTTGTTTCATTCGATTATTATTTTTAATTTATAAAGCAGGGCTCTTTTGAACCGGTAATAAAAAAAAATATAACAGGAGATGACGGAAATTAGTTCAACTTGCCTGCATTTAACGGGATGATAACAAATATACCCTCCTATTTCAGGTAAGTATTTAAAAATACCAGAATCTTATTTTTGATCACTTCCGACCCGAATAATTTACCTCCATGCGGGGCACCATTAACGATTACAAATTCACTGTGAACCTTTGCAAGCTGTAAGTAGGAATCCAGTAGTTTTGATAAAGTAATCGGTACTGTCGTATCCTTGTCTCCGTGAAATATCAAAAAGGGAGGGTCTGCCTGATCAATATAGGTGGTCGCACTTGCAACTTTTGCCAGATCAGGGCGGTTCACAGGTTGTGCTCCAAGGAGTTCAGTAGAGGTTGATTTCTGATTGCCTTCATCCAACTTCATGCTGCCAATCCGGGCGATGAAATCCGTAGGACCGAAAAAATCAATAGCAGCCCTTATTTTAAAACGGGGTTTTATCTTATTATAATAAAAAGCTTCGATGGTATCATTGTTTGAGGTAGCAAGTAGCGAAGCCAGGTACCCACCCGCTGAAAAACCAATCAAAGCCATCTTATCTTTATCGAGAGTATATTTACCGGAGTTTTCATACAGATAATCAGCAGCCCGGTTACAATCCTGTATCTGAGCCGGAAATATCGCTGTCGTACTATAACGGTATTCGATGGAAGCTAGAGCGTAACCGTTCTCAAGAATGGCTTTTAAAGTATTGGTCATATAGTCCATGTCGTTGTATTTATTCCCGGCTCTCCAACCGCCACCATGTATCCAGATCAGAAGAGGAAGATTGTTGCCTGTATGGGGTGGCAGGTACAGATCAAGGGTATGCCGTGTCAGTGTATCTCCTGCATAAGCAATATCAGTGAAAATGACTGTCCCCGTCGGTAGGATTTTTTTTAAAAATAAAGGAATCTTAGCTGACGCCCCGTTCCCACAGAGAATGAAAAGACAGAAAATAACGATAGCTTTTTTCATTGTTTTTTTTTTGATTCCTTTCAAGCGTATATATTCAATATGGTTCTTCAAAAAAAAATCGAGTTCCATTTTAGCGGATATTATTTCCGGGTGTTTGAATATAAATTCATTCCGACTACCCTGTTCGACTACTTTTCAATAAAAAAGCAGGTTGTGAGAGATCTCTATTTTGGAAATCTCTTACAACCTGCTTCAATTATTTTATTTTCCTTTTGGAAGTAGTTGCAATGTGTATGTAAAGGATGTGTTATCCGACCATACCAGGTAATTATCCAACGGTCGGGGACCACAACTTCCCGAACCTACCCCTAAGGTTTTGGTGGCAATGTTAAGCACCGTAGCTGTACTGACCGGTAAGTCGATTTTATATTCTACCGGATACATTTGAGCATCGGTATGAGGAAGTGCTGATACCTGCATTAATTTCTCATCCGATTGAACTGATAACACCGGCATTCCCGGACCACTTAATTTTGCCCATCGCACTTCTTCGTGATTCCCACGTTCCATTGGTTTTTCATATTCGTACTGTTCGTTCACGTCCAATTCATAAATCCCAACGTCCGAGGCACTTTTACGATCGGAATAGTTCTCAATGGGTCCACGTCCGAAATACGTCATACGGTCAAGTCTTTTATCCATCTGCATGCATACACCAATACGGGCCAGATTTATACGCGGTCCGGCAAATTTAATCTGATTGGTAACTTCAACGATTCCATTGCCTTTTACCAGGTAGATTGCTGTATGATACACACCAAATCCCTCTTTGCCGTCGGCTTTTGTCGTTGAGACCACTTTAATGGAATTGTTATCCACTTTTTCCGCTTTAAAGTCAACCAGGGTATATTGCAGGGTTGTTACACCATATTTATCCCAGTCTTCAAATGCCCAGTCGTCATCATTCCGGTGAGCTGCTCTCCACAAATGTAGTTTAGGCGAGCCATCGGCAGTCAGCAGATTGATTCCGTTTTGTATTAACCGGTCCATACAACCGGTTTTCTTATCGAAGCCTACCGAGAACCCGTTTCCGGTAATGGTTACCGATTGAACGTCCTGTGTTAGTTTTACTGGTTGTGTAATTTCCGGTTTTACAACAGCGGGTATACTGACTGGCAGTTGGAATTGCATTGAAGCTACTTCAAAGCCCTTTTCAGCCCACAATGTCTTTTCTTTTTGAGTGTAGGATACCCGTAAAAAATAGACGGCTCCGGCTTTAGGGTGTTCTATCTTGTATGGAATTTTTACCAGACCTTCACTCATAGGTTTAATTTCAGGAAGTGTGAACGTCCCTTTATCAATTTCCTTTCCGTTTTCGGTCAGACTCCACGAAGCATTAAATCCGTCCAACGGGATAAATTGAAATTTATTCCGGATAGTAATCGTTCCGTTTGCAGGATCGCTTAAGCGGGTGCCAATCCACTGGAATGCTTTTTTCATTTCGGGATAATGCGGCTTGACGGTTTTCCGATCCCAGGCTACTACACCTTTGTGAATGAAATAATGATCGTTCGGATATTCGCCAAAACCACCGCCATAAGCTAATATAGGGTGTTTGGGATCGCGCTTGTTCCACAGCGCCTGATCCTGATATTCCCAGATTGCACCACCCAGGATTTCAGGATTGTTATCGAAAACATCCGAATATTCTTCCAACGACCCCATGGAGTTAAACATCGCGTGTACAAACTCACAAATGTAGAAGGGCTTTGTCAGTGCTTTGTTTTGTGCCACTTTCGCATATTCCTCAGGTGTTCCGTACATTCTGCCATCAAGATCGGCAGGGTTCTTTTTGCCGGTTCCAAAACGTTCGTAATGAACAAAACGCGATGGATCAATCGCTTTAATGGCGGCCATGGCTGCAACAAAATTAGAACCCACCCCACCGCACTCATTTCCGAGCGACCAGATAATTACCGAAGGGTGATTCTTGAAATTTTCTACGTTTGCAACATTCCTGTCGATAATAGCAGCTTTCATCAGTGGCTCATTGTCAAACCTGCCATCATAGCCATGACTTTCACAGTTGGCTTCGGCAACAAGCCAGAAACCATATTCATCACACAATTCATACCAGCGTGGATCGTCTGAATAATGGCTGGTACGGACATGGTTGCAATTTCCTTGCTTTATTACCTCCAGGTCCCTGATCATTTGTTCTTCGGTGATGGCATGCCCAACATTCGACCAGTGCTCATGTCGGTTTACACCTTTTAGCTTAATGGGTACTCCATTGACGGTGAAAATACGGCCGTTGATTTCAATTTTACGGAATCCTATTTTTGAAGAGAGTATTTCACCCTCCGAACTTGTCAGTACCAGAGTATACAGATTCGGGGTCTCGGCAGTCCATTTTTCGGGAGCTGTAACCTGAAATTTTACATTCAACTCCTCTTCCTGTTTCGAATTGATTTCTTTTCCGGTTGCACTTCCTTTGGCAATTCCTTTTCCGTTTTTGTCGTAAAGAGTGGCTATCAGAGTTTGTGGGTGTATTGCTTTATCCCCGAAATTTTTAATTTTAACCACGACATCAACGGTAGCATTTTTATAATCCTTATCCAGGTCCTGTTTTGCAAAGAAGTCACGAATGTGAACCTGAGGGGCACTCCATAATGAAACATTGCGGAAGATACCATGCAACCGCCACATATCCTGATCCTCGAGCCAGGTACCCGAACTGTATTGATACACCTCTACAGCGATCATGTTCTTTCCGGCTTTCAGGTAGCTGGTAAGGTCGAAATCGGCGGCGTTGCGGCTATTTACACTAAAGCCGACTTTCTTGCCGTTAACCCACAGAAAGAATGCACAGTCGACGCCGTCAAAAGTTATAAAATTACGGCGGCCGATCCAGTCTTTCGGAACTTCAAATTCGCGGCGATAACTCCCTACGGGGTTTCTTTCTGTGAATGCCGTGAATTTTATTTCCGGATCACTCATTATGTGCGGGAAATCTTTTTGGATTGTATATCCGTTGTTGCGGTAAAAAGGAGTACCGTATCCCTGTACTTCCCAGTTGGAGGGAACGGGGATTTCTTTCCAGCCCGATACATCAAAATCAGGTTTGTAAAAGTCGACAGGTCGTTGTTCCGGACGGGGCACCCAGTTGAATTTCCACTGACCATTTAAACTATGATAGAGTGACGAGGCATTGCGTTTGGCTGTCAACGCTTCCTGCAGGTTGGCATACGGCATCAACGTGGCATGATAAGGCTCTTTGTTAATACCCAGGCACGTTGGGTCTTCCAACTCAGAAGGAACGGGTGCGTTTTGTGAAAAGCCATAATTCACAAACAGCACAAACAACAATACGAATCTAATTCTTTTCATTCTACTTTTATTTTTTTTAAGGATACAAATTTCTAACAACAATCCCGGATTAGGGAGTTGCAAAAATAAGTAAAATAAATTAAGAATTCATATATGTAACAAAGAAAATACAGGCCTGTAATATTAAGATTCTATGACTATGGATGAACAACGAAACCTATAATCGTTTCAATATCTTCAATAAATTTTTTACTTCTCTGTCATAATCTCAAAATCCTTTACCGGCATAAACTGATGCATCTCCCATTTGTAAACTCTTTTATCGTGATCTTTAATAACTGAGTCGGGAGTATATGTAAACGAGACTAAGGGTAGACCTGCAGGCGTCGTTAAAGAATAAACTGCTGTATCTAGAGATTTACCCCATGTTTGGGTAGAAGTTATGATATAGGTATTACGGGTTGAGGACTTTTGCCTGTAAAAAATATTCAGGTCGACGGTATCGTTGGGTTGCATGTTGAACTCGAAGGCAACCGAACTCTCCAACCGGGTAAAAGGAACCTTTTCAAATGTGTTCAGGTTCACAATCCTGATAGAATCAATTCCGCCGGTCTTATCCGCAAACGGGAATACAATGTGCTCGTTTACCGGCTGCCCGCTTTCGTTGTGGAAAGAATAGATGCCATTTATGCTGAAGTAGGCACTATCAAGTACAAAGTCGATATGCTCTTCAAAAAAGTTTACCGACTTTTGTGCCTGCAAATGTGAAATCATGCCTGCCAGAAAAAGCATAATGTACAATATATACTTTTTCATTTGTGGGCAAGTATAATTTTTAAGGTGCCAAAATTCTTATTGTTTACAAACAAGCGCAGGGTGTAGGTACCATTGGCCGTGTGAGCTGGCAGTTCAATTTTCCCCTTATCATCTGTTATACTGTATCGGGCAATCTGCTGTCCGGTCATATTGATCAGTTCGATATAGCTGTTTGCCGATTTAACAGGGATGGATATCTCGTATTTAAAACTCGATGCAGTCAATGGATTCGGATAGATCCTGATCACCGGTTCCGCTTTGCTATTTACCGGGTCGATGCCTGTTATTTTAAGGATATGGATATCCGCTGTCACCACGGTGTCAGGCTGTACGGATACATTTATTGGCTCTATCTCAATTATAAACTTGTTAGTACCTGAATTATAGTATAACCGGTCGATCCGATGTTTATACGAAAATATACGGGTAGAATACGAACCATCCGCATTGGGTAGTATGTCATAAAATCCTGTTCCATAATATGTAAGATCGGTTGCTGTTATAAGTTGATTGTTGCTGTCGTAGATGTTTCCTTTCAGGGTACCGGGCATTCCGGTGGAGTCGTTCGCTAAACCGATCGTAGGTGACATGTCAAGACTATAAACCTCTGATAAATACCGCATGTAATTACCAAAATTATAAAGACCCAGGGATCCATACGCTGCAATCGACTGGCCTGTTTTGGGTGAACACAAAGTTGCTGTAACAAAATTCCCGTACACAACAGGACTTGTCTGTACAGTTGTTTCGTTGGAGTATGAACGCCTGAAATACGTCAGACTTATGCTGTCACTGATTGGATTGATCGTAAGATTGGATAACAAGCTATCGTTGCGGATTATTAAAATACCATTCTCCCGGACAATTTTAAACCTGTTTATTTTCGATCTGCCACTAGAGCTGCATATAAATATGCTGTCAATTGGTTTATACTCATTCGAACCATAATAATTAAAAGATTGCAATTCGATGACCCAATTCCCATTATTTTCAAATGCAATTTCCGACAATTCAATGCTGGCTGGTGGAGGCTCAATCGGATTAGCCATTAGAACAGGAATACATACCAGAGCGATCATTAAAACAAGAAGTTTTTTCATATTACAGAATGTTTTAAAATGAATAGGTATTTAAGATAAAAAAAATTATTTTATGCCATCTACAGGGAGTATCGCTGAATAATATCGTTAAGTTTTACTTTGATAGACGAATAACACGATGAGAGAAACCAGTATTGCCCCGATCACTATAATTTCCAATAAAAAAATAAGATACATGTGTAACAGTTTCTTTAGAGCGGTTGCCCACTTCAGTGTATTGAAAAACTGCAGGAAGCACCAACAGGTAACCGCCAGTTCCAGTATAGTTGTCACTGAGGAAACCGTGTCGCTTCCGCTGCTGTGTTGAGTCAGCATTACCAATGGGAACAGTATGATAGATATGAAGAGCCGCAGGCTACTGGTATAGGCATTCAGCACGAGATGTTCCGCAAAGTTGTATTTCTCTTTGCGATAAGCCAGGAAGGATGCCAGTGCATAGACCGGGACGACAAGGAGTGCCATGATGGCTCCATGACTGTTCGTCCATTCGAATACGGCATTTATGGTGTCCGAATTTATGCTCTTATTGTTAATAAGTATTTTGGCAGGCTCTTTTACCTCGTCAAGAAAAAAGTGTTTCAGCAGCCCGTAAAGCGTAGCCAACACCAGTACCATGGACAACGGCTTGAAGTGACCAATCCTTTTCCCTTGCAGATATTCCTGAATGGTAAAGCCGGGATGCATGCACAGATGCCATAGGGAGTGGAGTATCCCTTTGTCATAATGGAACAGCCCGTGTTGTATGTCGTGCCAAAGGAATTTAAAATTCAGGCGGTGGGTAGATGCCGGTTGCCCGCATAGGTTGCAGTAATTACCCTCAAACTCATTCCCGCAGTTTTTACATTCTGTCATCTTTTAAACGTTTTTCAAATTAATGGATTCTGTTTACATCATCTTATTCCCGGGTTAGACCGTCCTGATTAATAGCCCCCAACTTTAGTTGGAGGGTCTGATATAAAAATTTTAATATTGGCTTTATCCAAAATGTAAACTTCAAATATTCAGTATTTAAGTTGTAATTAATTTGGCTAAAGCCATTTTTCTTTATTTCTTTTAGCTCCAGATAAAGCTGGAGTCAATTGAAAAAATACAATAAAAAGATGGATCTATTGATTACTTCACCCTAATATTAGTAGTCAGAATTGCGTTATATAGTAGCATTCATACCACTAACCTGAGTGGTCTAAGAGCCTA
>Ga0302209_10001448_pt1 | contig 10204 bp, 16 predicted proteins | sample II_Fen_E3_1_FD_194574 | JGI IMG/M metagenome (GOLD analysis project Ga0302209, IMG submission 194574) | Peat permafrost microbial communities from Stordalen Mire near Abisko, Sweden - II_Fen_E3_1 | ecosystem: Environmental > Terrestrial > Soil > Wetlands > Permafrost | place: Sweden: Abisko...
TAATATTATGCACATAAAGAATCTCTTAAGAGAAAAGCCTATTTTGTTACCGATACGGTGGTAAACCGGGTGGATATCTGATACAAAACAGCTGCAGTGCAACGGACAGTTTGCTTTACACCTATTCCGATGCACAGGGTTCTTTGATAGCATTAACTGATGACAATGGAGTTATTGTCCGTAAATATACGTATGATCCATGGGGAACGAGACGAAATGCGGTTAATTGGAATATTAAAGATGATGGTGTAGGTCTGATTGTTAACCGTGGTTATACCGGTCATGAGCACTTGGATGCTTTTGGTATCATCAACATGAACGGGCGCGTTTATGATCCTGCCACATCGATGTTCCTCTCACCGGACCCAAATCTAACCGACGCAGGAAATTGGCTTGATTATAACCGCTATGGTTATTGCATGGGTAATCCGTTCAGGTATACAGACCCTACAGGCTATAACTGGTTAACCCGAAACCTGAATTCCATATTTACTACTGCTCTTACTATAGGTGTGGGAATCGGTGTGGGTATTTTAACTGGTGGTTCAGGATTAGTAGTTGGTATGGCAGCTGGTGGTGTGGGAGGTGCAGTAGGTACTGCCCTGCAGGGAGGTAGTTTTAATGATGCCATGGGTGCCGGAATAAAAGGAATGATGATTGGAGGTGCTACAGCATTATTGACAGGTGGATCCGGAGTAGTAGGAGATATATTTGGTCATGTGTCAAGGATATTGGTACAGAACTATTAAGAGCAGGAGCACATGGCATTTTAAGTGGTTCAATTAATTCCCTAAACGGTGGCAACTTCCTTGAAGGATTTGCTGTAGGTGCAGTATCTTCGTTGGTAGGTTCGGGCTTACAGTCAGCAGGAGTTGGGCGAACATTAGGAATTCTTTCCACTGGATTGGCAGGTGCAGGCACAGCTGCGCTATTGGGTGGTGATCCAATTCAAGTAGCAATTCAAGGTATTAGTATTGGTGCGTTGAATCATTGGGCATATGTTAATGGTGTAAAAGATCATTTGGAATTAGATGAAATTACAGTTAAAGGAGATATTGACATATTCTATCGTCATAGAATGGCACAAGTGGTATCTTTTTTGGCAGAATGGAGGACACCTTATGTATGGGGTGGAAGTTCATCTAAAGGTGCAGATTGCTCAGGTGCTGTTTTTTATGGTATTAAACAAACAATTCAGACAAATTTCACAAGATCAACAGCTGATGGATTATTTAAATCAAATAAAGTAGAACCTATAACTAATCCAGCCGAAGGAGATTTAATGTTTTATGACTATAAAGGAGAAGGTAGAATTGAACACGTAACAACTTTGACTGGGGAAGGTAATATGATACATCCGAGTTCTGGTTCAGGTTTTATAAAAAAAATTCCAATAAATAGTTTTGGAGCAGAAAAAACATATTTTAGAAGAATTATTTGGTCAAACTTTTAAATTAAATTATTATGAAAATTAAGATTGTTTATTTTATTCTAGTTTTAATTATTATTATTGGATGTAATAACAAAAACTCTAAAATCGTTTCATTGCAAAAAATAGGCAAAGATTCAATGAAAGTTGAAGATATAGCTTCTTCTAAAAATATTTTTGGTCTAATAGACTCTATTAAAGGACCGAAAAATGAATGGTGTTATATACTTGGAAAAAGAATCAATGATAGCATATATTCTTCGATTAGAATTTTGTCACAAAAAAAAGATACGCTGTATTTTATCGATAAAGATATGTTGAAAAACACAAAAGGAATTGATGTTCGTGCAGAGTTTTCAGCCTTTAAGATATTTTCAAACAATAGAAAAGAACTTATAATAAATGGTGTTGATAGTTTATTTCATGCCTATGGTGATGATGCAATAATTACATGGAATAGCTCAAAAGATGTTTTTGAAACTGTAAAGTATTAGCATGGTTTAATGAACAAATGTCCCATACTTCCGGGTATATCCATTATTAAATGAGTAAAATAGTTATGCTTGTGGATGGGATTTGCGATCTCTAGGGTGTTGCGGGTGCAGGCACAGCTGCGCTATTGGGTGGTGATCCAATTCAAGGAGCAATTCAAGGTATAAGTATTGGTGCGTTGAATCATTGGGAAATTCAAAGTAATGGGCAACTAGGTTGGGAGGGCCCCGAAGTTACTATTTGGGGTCATAAGACTATATTAGGTCATACTCAGGCTTGGTGGAATAGGGCTTCAGGTGCAATTACTCAGGTTAATGTTGAATTCGATGTGATTTTGGGTGCAAGATTGATTTATAATGCTGCTAATATGGCGGTAAGTGAATCGAGTGCAAGTAATGTTACTGAAGAAAGTACAAACCTTGTTAATCACAACCTTAAATACGACCCTAGAGTTAGAATGAGAGCTTTAGAGGATCCTGTTAGCTATAATTTTCCTTATCGTTTTGATGATGCAATTTTAGAGACTACACCTATCCCTAAGAGTAATGGTTATAATTTATTCCAACTTGAGGGTAATATGAATAATAAAAGTGGATTTTTTGAGATTGGAGTTACCAGAGATGGAATAATTGACCACAGATTTTTTAAACCTTTTTAATGATAAATAATGAAATATATAGTGATAGATGCCTCATTAAGTGGCACAGGTATTAGAGACAAATATGAAGGCGGTTATATTTTAGCCGAAAAATTATCTTTAAGTTCTGAAATTACTCAACGTTTATGTGTATGGTTGGTAAAATATGAAAATGAGCATTATAACGGTTTTATAAACTTTAGGACAATTGATGAGCTTGACCAAGAAGGGAAAGATATTGGCTTAATGATAAAAAAAGAACTATTATACGTAAAGATTGAATACTTTTCTGCTGCTCGAATGACTAATGAAATTATCACAGATGAATCAAAATATAAATGAATGATGCTAAAAAATATATAGAGACAGTAAAGGAATATTACTCATTTCTTATTACTGAATGTGATTTATCAATAATTAACGAAAAGATTCGTGGAAATGCTTTTTATGATATTCAATATGGAGATAAAACAAAAAATTGTTTCTATTTCGTATGAGAATATTGAGGATTATTTTCAGGTAATTATTTTTAAATTGCAAAATGGAGAAATTCCCAATTATGACGATGAAACGAAAACTTTGCACTTAAATAAACTTAATAAGGTTATTCTTTCAAAAACAGAAAAAAACGAATTCAATTTAAACAATGAATACTTCTCCAAGTTCCATACGAGGGAAAAATTACAAAAAGAAATACTGAAATCAGCAAAGGAACTGCGACTTTTTCTAAAACATTATAGTGAATTGCAAACAATATAAATAGCTTGGTGGGCAAGATCATCAAGAGCAATCAATCAGGTTAATGTTGAATTCGATGTGATATTGGGTGAAAGGTTGTTTTACAAAGCTGCAACAACAGCAGCGTCAAGTAGAGCGTTTTTTCTGGTGAAGGAACTGAAGCTAGTGCAATATCTGATGGGTATAAAACTTTAGGTCAAACAAGAGCTGGAGAGAATTTGCAAAATCTAATTAATAGTAAAAATATACCTTGGGAAGATGCAAAACCTATGTGGGAAAGATTATCAGCAAAGTGGGCACAAGGAATACCAAACGGTGGTACTGTAAATGTTTACTTAAATAATCCATCTACATCAAGTATTTGGGATACAATTGAACGCCCAATTCTTGAAAGTAAAGGAGTTAATTTTATATTTAGATAAATTATCATAATTATGGAAATTGAAAACAAATTTGAAAAGATTATTCCTTCAAAAGATTACAAACATAGAAATGGTTTTAACAATAATAATATAGTTGATAATCTTTCTCAATCAGAAAAAAAAGAATTAGAAGATTGGTTGATAGAAAAACTTTTAATTGATCGAGAATTGGATACATTGATTGTTGAAACATTGGCATATTTAAAATCTAATAAAGCATTACCAATATTAAATAATTTATTGAAAACATCATCAAATGAAATGGTAAAGCTAATAATTTCGACTTCAATATTCGAAATTTCACACGATAATATGATGGTAAGTATAGCTATATCATCTCTGAAAAATATTGACAATATTAATGACTCATATTATGTTTTTAAAATTACATCTGCTTTTTATTACTTAATAAAATTTAACAGTGTTGATGTAAATAATATTATTAGAGAATATACACATCACAAAGAATATTTAATATCATATAATGCTCAACGAGCGTTAAGATTATCTTTGGAGATTTAGAGAAATGATGGTACTGTTGTGAAACAGGAAGATTTGCATATGATCCATGGGGTGTACGGCGAAATCCAACAGATTGGACACAAAAAGATAACAGAACATCTTGGATTATCAATCGTGGTTATACCGGTCATGAACATCTGGATGCTTTTGGTATCATCAATATGAACGGGCGCGTTTATGATCCTGCCACATCAATGTTCTTCTCACCCGATCCATATGTGCAGGCACCTGGTAATTGGTTGAATTATAATAGATATGGGTATTGTTATGGGAATCCTTTCAGATATTCGGACCCGAGTGGTCAATTTATACAGATAATTATCGGGGCGTTGATTGGAGGTGTAATCAACTGGGGAATTCATGGATTTCAATTTAATTTGAATGGTCTTGCTGCTTTCGGAATCGGAGCAGTAGGAGGAGCTATAGTCGGAGCCACGTGCGGTGCTGCTCTGGGAACAGTAACAGCTGGACTTGGTGCAGCAGGTGGAATGAGTGCTGCCGGAGGACTAGGAGTTACCATGGCTGCAGCAGGAATGGGTTATACTGCAGGGACATTAGTTACAAGTGTTGGTAACAACATCTTTTTTCATGATCCAATGCCCACGCAGAATGAATATTTGAAGGGTTTAGCTTTTACGTTGATTACAGCCGGAGTAATGTATGAAATTGCACCTCCTCAAGTTATCAGAGATACAAGACCAATACCGGATCCTATTGAAACTCCTACTGTTGGGATTAAACCAAGTGATGTGAATGTGGGAAGTGAAGCAACAACTTCAACTACTGGTAATGTTTCTGAAATAGCAGAAAAACTTAAATCTGGATTAATTCCACCTAAACCGAATCAAGAGTTTAATTTAATGATTCAAGAAGATAATTATAAATTGACTTTTCGAGTTGAAACACACCAAAAATTAGATCAAGTGTTTGAAGGTGTAAGTAGAAATGATTTGATTCGACATGCGAATATTCAATTAGAACAAATGATTGATGGTAGTTGGATTCCTGTTCAAATAAATGGAACAAATTCTGAAAATTTCCATATATTTTTAAATAACGTATTACAAAAAAATGGATTTTAAGTATGATTACAAATAATATTTTAATAAATTTTGATAGAAAAGCAAAAATATTTATCAAATTAATCAATACAGTGCCAGATGAAAGCATCTGGGGTCTACAAGATGTTAGCAATGATATTTGGTCCCATTTTAATGGTGAATGGAATAATATCAGGCCATTTCTCATCTCTTCTAAACATGTTTTTGAAAATCGATGCTATCCTGATTTATACATAAATCTAACAAGAGAATCAAAAAAAATTCTTTCCGATTTATTAACTTCAAATCCCATTGCAATAAATTATTTTTGGCATAATATTTTTTTTAAAGATGATTTAATTTTTGCTGAGATAATTGAAGGTAATCAGAGCATGGACATTTTAAAAGAATTGAAGATTGATATTAAAGGTAATGAAGACTGGGTTAATTTTTATTAGTTTTTTATAATCACCTATATTTGCTCTATGGAAGAATCATTTATTTTAGAGTTTATCGAAAACTTTATGAGAAAATGAAAATATAGTAAGAGAAACGGGGGATTGAATTTATTCAAAAACTTGCAAATAAGTTATTGAATACAACCAATGAAGATAAAAAAGAGGTAATTAATTTCCGATCCTAGTGGAAAATATGCTGTAATTGATGATATTATTGGCGCTGCAATTTGTGGAGTTATAAATATGGTTACCAATTGGAGCAATACTCATTCATTTTGGCAAGGATAAAGTTATTTTGGTATTGGGGCTTCGGCTTTTGAGGTAGGTGAATTTTACAATTCAAGTATTTGCAAAAGGGATCGGAAATGTGGACTTTTGCCAAACTGCATTTTCTGCAATAATTGGCGGCATTGCTGCTGAAGCTGGTCAAGTCATCGTAAAAGCAGTTTGACCTGGTATTGGGAATTTTACTTCATCATTTACAAAGAGCCCAGTACTCATCAACCAAGGTCCAACTAATGCAATTTCTAGTTTCTCAATCGAACCCTGTTGGGTGTAGTTTGTACTGTCTCCAGGAGCTCGGCGAATGGCTCCCTTATTAGGCGAAGTTTGTGCTGTCCCTGTTGGTCGTAGTTTGTACGGCCCCCTCTGAGTTCGGCGAACGGGGATACAAGACCAATACCGGATCCTTTTGAAACTCCAAAGGTGGAGATTAAGACGACAGATGTGAGTGTCTCGGGCAGTTTAACATCCCAAGCCAAAGGAGAGGCTGGAGTTTTAAAAGCAATTAACGAAATAAACGCTGATGGAGGAAAAATTCTTGGAAGATAAATAACTTTAGAGGTAAATGGAGTTAAGGTAAGGGTAGATATTGCAGCTGATTTTGAAGGTAAAATTACGCTTGTTTAAGTAAAAAATGGTCCAAATGCAGGTTTTACTCCAAATCAGAAAAAAGTTTATCCGAAAATGGATGGTAATGCACCAATTATTTTTAAAGGAAATAATGCTATAAATGCTGGTTTTAAATTAAATATTGAGACACAAAATTATTCTTTAGAATATAAAATTTACAGATAATATGACTACAAAAGAATTTGAGAAAGGTATTGGAGAGTTATTAAAAAACATGTCTTTTACAAAGAAAAAATATTACTTTGTAATGAAAATTAATAACAACATATTTGGTCTCATTGGTTTTGGGTCTGTTTTTCATCAAATTCAAGGAACATTGATTGTTCATCCCACTGTTGGAATATATAACAAACTTGTTGATGACATTTTTCGTCAATTATTGGAAATAGACGGTAATAGCTATTTTCAACCAATTATTAATACTTCCATAGGATACTTAACTCCTCAAAATGATTATAAAGAATGAATAGTTAATGATGAGAATGTTGATTTAGCGAATTTGGAATTGAAAGATGTTATAAAAACATATGGATTGCCATTTATAGAAAAATATCAGAATCCAGATGAGTTATTGAAGTGTATTGAAGAAGCAAAATATATTTTGAGTGAGAATAGAGATTATGATTTACCAATCATGTACTACCTTAATGGAAATAAACAAAAAGGAATACATTTTATTGAGGAGCGTATTGAAAAACAAAAAAAACAACTTAGCGACAATAAAATTACTAAATCAGCCCCTGTTTTATCAAAAGAGATTATTAATCCTACATATTTGAGATATTACGAAAATTTTAAAGCAATGAAGTAATAGCAAAGCATTTCCCATTCCATTCAAATGTGGATTTCATTAAATGAGAAAATTACAATGCTTTTCGCTGGGTGGATATCTGATACAGAACAGTAACAGTGCAACGGACAGTTTGCTTTACACCAATTCCGATGCACAGGGTTCTTTGATCGCGTTGACTGATGCAAATGGAGGTATTGTCCGTAAATATGCGTATGACCCTTGGGGAGTGCGCAGGAATGCAAGTAACTGGAATACAAAAGACAATGGAGATCATTTGATTGTTAATCGTGGTTATACCGGTCATGAACATTTGGATGCTTTTGGTATCATCAACATGAACGGGCGCGTTTATGATCCACTTACGGCCATGTTCTTTAGTCCCGACCCGGCATTAATAGGAAGCAATTGGTTAAGTTATAACAGATACGGTTACTGCATGGGTAATCCTTTCAAATACACTGATCCTTCAGGAAATAATCCATTTCTTCTTGGACTTGCTGCCGTTATTGGAGGGGTTGTAAATCTTGGAATTCAAATGACTTCCGGAAACATACATAATGTTGGGCAGTTCATTGGTGCTTTTGGAGTTGGAGCTTTAGCAGGGCTTACCGGATCTTGGATAGGAGGCTTGACTAGTACTGCTCTTGGTACTGCCACAACCTTAGGTTCTGCTATAGGGAATGGAGCGTTGATTGGAGCTGGTGCTGGTGCTGCAGGTGGATTTATTGGAGGAGCCTGTAATGCTTGGGTGAATGGTGCTGGTTTTGGGGATGGAATAATGGCCGGAATTGTAGGAGGAGGATTGGGAGCATTAGCAGGAGGATTGATTGGTGGGTTATCAGGTGGATTTAATTATTCAAAAGAAATATCACTTTTTACAAAAGGAAACCAAGAAATGGGAATTAATGCTGAAGATCCAATACCAACTACTGATGTTAATGATGATTTTTTGTCAAAATGCCAAAAAAAAATGGTTTCCAGATGCTCCAATGGATAAAGTTAATAATTTTACAGTAGATCATGTATCTGCAACAACTCAAGCGAATATGGACGGTGCTAATGCATTAGCAAAAACTAATCCAGAAGCAACTTCAGTAAACAATGGGCCTAAAATTTTAACAGGCCGATCGAGTGTTTATTTTAATAAAAATTCAGCATTTAAAGATGCGAAAACTTTATTTTTCGCAATGGGACATGAATTTGTACATGTATCACAAATTGCATTTTTAGGTTCAATTAATTTCTTATATTCAAGTTTTAACAACGAATTATTTCATAACATGATGGAATTTCACGCTTATAGTTATGAATTTGATTTAGAAAGAAGTTTAAATTCAAATTTCATGAATGCTGGTAGTTATAATACCTCACAAATGATGAAAACATATCCAGATATTTTTGATACTTTTTCAAAGTACTACAATTATAGTTGGGTTAAAACGGTTCAATTTAAATAACTTAATTAATATGCGTAAATTTATTGTATTTATTTTGCTTATTTTTACTAATGTAGGGTTTTCACAAAACCTAAATATTAATATTTCTTTAGGATGGAAAAATGAAATTGATTATTTATCTTCAGATACTACTTTAGTGGAAATACCATATTTAAAAATAACTTATACAAATTTATCTTTAATACCTATATATTTTCCTAAAAAGACATTCAATGCCTATAATCTTCCATATTGGAGTAAAAGCATTGGTTTAGACCAGAAAGATAAGATATTAAAAAATGCATTAAAAGAAAAAAATTATTCAACTAACCCATATTTTGTGGAAATGGATCAATCTTTTTATGAAAATAGTTGGTTTGTCTATGATATTTCATTGCAACATAAGAAAACAATGGAAGTTGATCCAATAAATGAATACTTATCAAATATCTATGAAAGTTTGTTTTATTGTATGACTATTAAGAGTGGAAATATTAACACTTTAGATAAGAACTTATTTTCACCAATAAGGATAACAAAGGAGAGTATTTTAAACGACAATAAAGATTATTTTCTCTTTCTTAAACAAAATGAATCGCACACAGATTATTTCAATTTGTATGGTTTTCAAAGTCTTGGAGGTGAATTTTATTTTTCATTCCGAAATAATATGTTTTTTAAATATGTTGTTATCTCAAATTTTAATTTGAAAACCAAAAAATATGAAATGCATAAAGTCATTTTACCTGAGAATATTAATGGTTATAAACTATATAGTGATAAATTTTTATTTAATGAATTGAAGATTAATTTTCCAGTTATAAAATAATCTAATTGGTGACCTAGATGAATGGTGCTGGTTTTGGAGATGGTCTTAAAGCTGGTTTTATTGGGGGGTCTAATTGGTAGTATTACCGGGGGAATTTTAGGAGGTATTGGGGAAGGTATTGATTATTTAATGCAACAACCCAAAATCACAATTACTCAAAGAATACAACAAATGATGCAACCTAATCCTCATGGAGATGGTGCATTGGCATTCAAAGGAGAGTATCTTGGAGTCGATAAAGCAGGTAATCAAATTGTTGCTTCTACCAATGATGCAGTAGTTATTGGTCATCATATTCCTTTTCATGTTCCAATACATGAAGTAAATCCAGGTTTAAATGGTTTTCCAATTGAGTTTGCTGTTTTACTTGCAGCTTTTGCGCCTGAAGCGGTAGCAGCTTCTGAAAGTGTAACTTCTGATATTAGCGAACAAACTGTATATCGTGTTTATGGTGGAGAATCAAGAGCTCTAGGTCAATCTTGGACACCAATAGATC
>Ga0302209_10001459_pt1 | contig 10147 bp, 4 predicted proteins | sample II_Fen_E3_1_FD_194574 | JGI IMG/M metagenome (GOLD analysis project Ga0302209, IMG submission 194574) | Peat permafrost microbial communities from Stordalen Mire near Abisko, Sweden - II_Fen_E3_1 | ecosystem: Environmental > Terrestrial > Soil > Wetlands > Permafrost | place: Sweden: Abisko...
TGTATTCCCAACCGTAAGGTTTCATGTATTTCGCCATATAATCGGCATTGGCTTTCACTTCATTTTCAACAACGGTAGGACCAAAGCAATCCCAGCTGTTCCACCCTAAGGGAGGAGTAGGTGCCCATTCGGCAATTTTTTGTGCCGGGATTTTTATACCGCAGATTAAAAAAATGAAAGTAATAATACAAATGCTTTTGATGGAAAAGGTACTCTTTTGTTTTACCAAGTACTCATTTGAATGTAAAATCATGGAAGCGCTGTGTTTAGATTTGTTTCTGGTTGAGAGTAAAGAAAAATGATTACTACTCAACCATCAATATATTTGAATATTTAGCGCAAATATACCGAATAACAATGAAAGTATTGTTCCATGATTTAATTTCCAATTGGATGAATGACAAATCCATAATGGTAAATATTTTTAAGTAAACGATATTCATCGTGTGGATAATCACCCCAGCTTTGGTCGGCACCTAAACCCATTTGTTGAAGGTCGATGTGTACTTCCGTAATATTCCGAACAGGGATTTCATTCAAGTGGGTATTATTTTCAAGATCATCCTGATAACAGTGTCGGGCAGAAACATTCACAAGTGAATCAGCTGTTATCATTAGTCCATAGCCTTTTTCAGTTGTCCATGATGCCCAACGTACATCGGTCTTGTTGCCGTTTTCCTGTGGGACTGAGTATGGTACAAACTGATCACTTACTTTTCCTCGATACAGGTCAACAAATGCCGCTGTTTTGCGATCCCAGTAAGATTCGAAGGGACCACGACCAAACCATTCCATATTTTCATATCTGGAGGGCATAATGAATTTCATTCCAAAACGGGGTAATTCTACCGCTTTTGCATCACCTTTCAGAAAGCTCATACTAACGTGAATTGAACCATCAACTGAAATCAGATATGTGATCTGAAGATTGGAATCAGCCGATTTAAGTTTTGATTTAGTCGAAATTTTTAACGTGTCATCAGAAATCTGCTGTACGTCAAATACACTTATTTCGCGTACTGATTGGACATTCTTCCATATGGATAAACGTTCTTTTGTTTTGCTGCCACGGTCTTTACTGGTCGGTGCTCTCCAAAACTCAGGCTGCAATGCATCTGTAAGTAGCGTTTGTGCTTTATATGTCATTGTTTGCAAATTGCCTGTTTTGACATTGAATTTATAATAGAATTCGTTGCCATAAACAGTAAGATAATCCCATGATTTGGTGAATGTAATTTTTTCTTTCACTGTTGATTTAACGGTAATTGCAGGAATGCCGATTGGAAGTTTAAACTGTTCACTTGCTACAACATGTCCAATTTTCAACAGGTTTTCATTTTTAATCATTTTGGCAGATATCTGAACGAAATATTCAACGCCAGCTTCTAATTTAATCTGATTTACCGGAATCTTCACGATGGTGCTTTCGCCGGGATTTAAACCTTTTTTTAAATTAATGATTCCTTTAGAAAAAGACTTTCCATTTCCTTTCACTTCCCAGTCCAATTGATATTCAGAAAGATTCGTAAAGAAATTAGCATTCTTAATCTGTATTTCACCTTTTGCCAAATCTACAGCTTTAAATTTGATGTTTTGATAAACTTTTTTTACTTCAAACACAGCCGGACGAAGTGTGCGATCAGATGAAACTATGCCAGAAATACAGGATACACCCTCGCTTGGAGTTGTAACAGGTGATACATCGCCACCATACCCCCAATATGATTTACCATCGGGAGTATTGATCTTCAATGTTTGGTCGGCCCATTCCCAGATAAAACCACCTTGCAATTGTGGGTAACTTTCAATTATATCCCAGTAATCCTGGAGGTTTCCTACTCCATTATTCATGGCGTGAGCATATTCAATCATGATCAACGGACGATTATCGCCGCTTTTTGCAAAGGCTTTTAAATCATTAAATGTGTGATACATTGGACAAACAATGTCGGTATACTTCCCTGTCCATTCTTGTTCGTATTGCACCGGACGACTTGGATCGTTATTTTTGACCCATTGATAAGTTTTATGAAAATTTTCGCCCAAACCAGCTTCATTACCTAACGACCAAATGACAACGGATGGATGATTCCTGTCGCGTTCCACCAGGCAGCGGGTGCGTTGCAAATGAACAGGTAACCATACCGCTGAATCGCCGGTTGGCGTTTGCATATTATATCCATAACCTTTACCTAAATATTTCCCCAACCCATGCGCTTCAATATTGGCTTCATCAACTACATAAATTCCATATTCATCACATAAATCGTAAAAAAGAGGATCGTTCGGATAATGGCTTGTTCGAACTGCATTTATATTATATTCTTTAAACAATGTAATGTCGTGTAACATCATTTCATACGTCATGGCATGTCCGGTAACAGGATTGTGTTCATGACGGTTAACACCTTTTATATAAATGCGTTTCCCATTAACTAACAATTGTTTGTCCTTAATTTCTACCGTCCTGAAACCAACGCGTTGAGAAACATATTGATCTGCTTTTCCGTTTTCATCTTCCAATTCAATTAATAAATCGTAAAGAGTTGGTCTCTCGGCACTCCACTGCAATGCCTTTTTTAAGATTGATTTAAACTCAATGGTGGCACTGCTGTTTTTATCAAGTTCAAAAGGCTTTATCTCTGATAAAACGACTTCCCCATTTACCCGACTCAGAAGTTCAATTTTTAGCTTCCCTGTTTGTTTTGTCTCATTAAAATTTTTCAATGTGATATTTGCGGATAACCGGCCATCTTTATAATTATTCATTAAACCTGACACCAGTTTATAATCCCATACAGTAACATTTGGTAACGCGTTTATATAAACATCCCGCTCAATGCCGCTTAGTCGCCACATATCCTGGTCTTCCACCCAACTGCCATCACACCAACGATACACTTCAACCGCCAAATCGTTTTGACCTTCTCTTACAAACGTTGTAACATCAAACTCTCCCGGAGTTTTACTATCTTCATGATAACCTACTTTTTTACCGTTTACCCAAACATAAAATGCAGAATTTACTCCTTTAAAATGCAGAATAATTCGTTTGCCATTCCATTCAGAACCGACATTAAACTTGCGTTTATAAGATCCTACCGGATTAAATTGCTCAGGTGCATTAGGAAATTTTGCATTAAATGGATATGCTGTATTGGTATAATATGCTTCATCAAAACCCTGCATTTGCCAATCGGAAGGTACTGTAATTAATTTCCAGTTGCTGATGTCAAAATTTTCATTATAAAAATCAACCGGACGTTGAGATGGATTATAACTCCATTTAAACGACCAGTTTCCATTTAGTAACTGAAAATTATCGGTTGGCAGATACGTATATTTCATAGCCTGCTCACGAATGCCATAAGTCATAAAAGAAGCGCGAGGTGCCACATTATTAACCTGGAAAACATTAACATTGTTCCACTCAGGGATGATCTGTTTTTCTTGAGCTTGCAAAATTGCAAACTGAACAAAGAATAACGAAATAAAAAATCCAAAAAATATTCGTTTTTTCATTTTGAAAGATGATTTCTTTTATCAGATATTGATACATCTGATTTTTAATTTTTAATATGAGTTATTCTTTCCAGATAGTTACACCGGGTGATTTTAAATTTTTCTCGCCTAAAATTATCTTAGCTGTTTCAGGTAAGTTTAGCAGATAGTCTTTTGAAGTATAATTTACAGCCACCCAATATCCATCCCGCCATTGGACGTAAACGCCTTCCGGATAATTCTCGGTAGTTGCTCCTGCCTGTTCGTATACGTTGCGCAATAATTCCCGTTCAAGTTTTCCATCACTGGTACTCACGCCGATATAAGTCACAGTCCCTTTCCCAATTTTATTTTTCACTACAGCTGCTTTTCCTTTATAAAACTGATCGGTATAATGGGCTGTTTCATTCTCAGGTTTATTGGCAGTAATTACATCCGCCCACATGTTCCAGGTATAGTTTTTCGATTTCAAATCAATATTTCCTTTCATTGAAGGTAATAACTGATCAAAATCACTAATCGTAGCATCGATAAGCGGGTAGATGGGTCCTGCCCATCCCGAATGGAAGAGATGTCCCCAACGGTTCTTCACTCCGGTTCGTATTGTCAATACCAGATTACCTCCCTGTTTCACATAATTCATCCATTTCTGAACTAATGCTGAATCCACCATTTCATAAGCAGGTGCAATGACTACTTTATACGAAGAAAGATCGTCATTTTCATATAAAATATCAGTTGGTGCTCCTAATGATTTGGCAATTTCGAGGTAATTCTGGAAGAAACGACGAGTGTCCCATTCATTTGTTTGTTTTTGACGTTCCAGGCTCCAAAAATTATCGTAGTTCCAAAGCAAGGCTGTTTTGCGTGATTCCAGTTTCGCCGGATAAACTGCTTTTGGATTGTAAGTCTTACGAAGTGCTTTCATCTCTTTCATGGTTTGTTCGTAATCCTTTCCTCCTTGCGAAAGAGTCACTCCATCGAGTTTCATAATGCCACCATGGTATTGCTCGGCACCATAATTAATCTGGCGATAACGGTACGAACAGGCAAAAGAACATCCCGAAGCAAACGAATGGTACAACCACATACGTAAGGTCCCGGGCATTAATAATGAATTCGGACTACCCCAGTTTACCTGTCCCGGCTGAAGTTCCATCACACCGGTCACCCCTTTAAACGAACGTTGAAAATCGGGAGCAAATGACATGGAGCGGTTATCCCCTAAACGAAAACCATTTTCACCCAGATTGGCTGAACCTCCATTCGGGTAAATGGTGTATGAAGGAAAATCAATTTTTACTGCTTTTCGGGGATCGGCTTGTTCACACCATCCGGTATAGTTGGTGGTTATAAACTGTTTGGCAAAAATGAGCGGACGTAATGTTTCGGCTTGTACGTCTAGAAAAGCGGCTTGTGTATAGGCGGTGAAACGTTTGAAATCAAGAATGGCATGAGGATTAGCTCCCCACCAACCCACAAGCGAAGCGTTGACGGTTCTTATCTGATCAAAACTACTATAAGTCTGACTCCAGAAAGGGGTTCCCCATGCTGAATTCAAATTGGCAATATTCGTATATTTTTTAAGTAACCATTCCCTGAAAGCCTGTTGTGCTGCCGGACTGTAATCGGCTTTGGCTTCCGGCTCGTTGTCGAGTTGCCAACCCAGAACAGTTTGATTTTTACCATATCGTTTCCCAAGTTCGGTTATGATATTTACCGATAAACGACGATAGTCTGAATTTGAAATTGATTCATGTGCACGGGTACCATGTTCAGCACGTTGATAACTTGCATCCATTACGAATACCTCCGGATACTTAATACCCATCCATACAGGCATTATGGCAGTAGGTGTCCCAAGGATCACTTTTAGTTTGTACCTGGCTGCCAGACTTACTACCTGGTCTAACCATTCAAAATTATATTTTCCTTCTTCAGGTTCCAGATCAATCCATGCGAATTCGGCAATGTGGATAAATTCAAAACCAAGGTCCGAAATGCGTTTAATGTCCCGGTCCCATTCAGTTGGATTCCAATGTTCCGGATAATAATAAATGCCCATAGGCATTAATTCGTTTTTAGGGAAAAAACGCTGTGCATTATTCTGTGTAAAAATAGGGAGTACAAAGAAAATAAGCATTAGAGTTAGAAAAATTCTTTTTATCATTCTTGTTCGTTATTTGTTACATTAATACTCTATAAATCTATTTGGTTATCCATAATATGAATCTATGAAAATAAGAGTAATCAGTGGATAACTCTTTCTTAATTCCTTTTTAAAATAATCTGTGTAATCTGTGAAATTTCTCTTTCCTTATTTCTTCAACAGATTTAAAAAGTACACATCGTTCTCCCACAAATCAAGCTCTTTCGAATATCTTCCATCGCTCTTAATCTGAATTTTTTCTCGGGAAACTGGTGAGCCGTCATTTTGTTTCTTTATTTGTGCTACCTGTTGTTTTGTAAGCTGATGGGGTTTATTCATCGCGAGGTAGGTTGAGTAGGCATCATTTGCCTTATAACCCACTTTATATATTTCAAGAGTATAGGTCCCTTTGGGGACCATTGAAAGGCTTACAATTACTTTACCTTTTGACTTAGCAGGTAAATCGCGGGTAAAGTATACCTGATTGTTTACAGAATCCCCCGGATGGGTATTTGTAAAATCCCATAGTAGAACCTGAACATTTCCTTGATCGTCTTTACAAACCCAGGAAGTGGAATCGGCATTTGTCAGTTCTTTATTTCCAAGTCGGTTCATAAATCTGAAGGAGTAGAAAGCCGGTTTATTGATACCCTGTGTATTCAGCAACCCGAATCCACCGTGAAAAGGTGTAAAACGTGGTCCTGCTTCTTCAAAAATATCGGTGAACGTCCAATACGACATTGAATTGGCTGCATTGCCAACTTGTTTGATCTTTTGCAAAATGTAGGCAGCCTCGTGATAGCTATCGTGAATGGGGTCAGACGGGGTATAAGATGAACTCCATTCGGTATAATGAAGTGGCAGGTTGGGCATCGCTGAACCTGCAATTTGTTTACGGGAATTCAGGATATCCCCACTGACTCCCATTGGATCTTTACTAAGAACAGTTCCCGTGTTTCCGAATTCATCCAAATATCCCTGTTTCACACCATAGGTATGGGTACTGATAAAATCCAAAGGCACATTGCTTTTACTGCAAAAGTCAATCATTTCAGGTATCCAGGCTGCTCCGGCAGTAGCAGGTCCACCTACATGATAATCTTTGTTTACACTTTTAATCGCATCTGCAGAATATTGATACAATTTAAAATATTCTGCCTGTGTGCCTGACCAAAATCCCGGAGATAAATTTGGCTCATTCCACACCTCAAAATACCAGGTCTTTACTTCATTTACCCCGTAACGTTCGGTGAAATGCAGGGTTAGCTGACGTATTAATTCTTTCCATTTAGTATAATCCTTCGGAGGTGTAACATTTCCACGCCACCAAAAGATAGTCTGACTTCCACTGGCCAATGCTGAAGGCATAAATCCCAATTCTACAAATGGCTTTATCCCGATGCTTTGCAGAAAATCAAACAGCACATCCACATACTGAAAATTATATTCAGGAATTCCATTTTTATCCTCGCGGTAAACACCCATATCATCGGTTAACAGACCATGCATGCGAATGTACTTAAAATCGCATTCTTTCTTTACATATGCCAGTTGCTGCTGCCAGTCTGCCCGTAACCCTTCATTGGCCCTGCCTGCGCCAATACATTCTTTAAACATTGGATTGAATATGCCTTTCTCTTTACTGAAATCAACAGTGATAATCCTTTCAGATATAACAGAATCATTGCCTGAAATACTTTGAGCCATAGTACTGCCAATAATCAGGCTTCCAAGAATGATAAATAAGTATTCTATTTTCATTCTTTCTTTTTAATTATATTCACAGTTTTTTTTTTTTCTTCCATTTAACAAATCACAACTATCAATTTCCATTTTTGTTCTTTACGATTTGCTGTAAAACCTAACTAACTTATTCTCTCTTGAGTACTTTAAATGATTTTGTCCATTCCGTACCATACACCTGTACAACATACATCTCCGGTTTCAGGGAAGATCCTATAGCCAATGAGTTTTTAATTGCTGAATGTTCAACCGTTTCCACCTGCCTGCCCATCATATCGAAAACTGAAATACGGTCAATATAATCAGGGTTTTCAACTTTAATATTGAACGTTGATGTAAATGGATTGGGATAAACTTTTATTGAATTCTCTTTCAAAATAACATTCCCTGTTGTCGCATCATTGGCTCCCTGCATGATCGCGTTAACAGTACTCCGATCAAGTATAGCATTTGTACTGCGATTAAACATCCACCCCGGTGTATCCCAACAAAAAGTTTTAAATCCTTTTTCTGTGGCTGATTTCATAAAATACCTGTAATAATATTCTATAGAAGCATTGTGTAGAGCCTGATTGGAAGGAGGACTGAGTACTCTTCTGAAAGCCCCGTATTCTCCAATTATTACGGGAATCCCTTTATCAATAAACTTGGTTTTCATTAAGCTTAAAGATTTGTCCATATCACTTTCCTCACCCCAGGTGGCATTACGGGTAACATCGGTAGTAGAATGATTGCCTTTACCCCAGTAATAAAACATTTTACCCCAACTTTCATCAGCATTCATTCCACAAAAATTCCAGGGAGTATAATAATGAACTTCAACTATCAAACGGTCTGCAATCTGGTCAGTAGGCATGGTATTCATCAAGGTATTGGTTCTATCGATATCTGTCGAAGGTCCCTGGATTATAAGTGTACGTGAGCTATTATTTCCACCAGTTGCCCGAACAGCATTAATAAAGGTCTGATGATAGGACAGTAAAACGGACATCCCGGTAGCATCAGTCACATTGGGTTCGTTGGCACCGGCAAAAAGTAAATGTTCATCATAATCTTTAAAATAAGTTGCTATCTGAGTCCAGTAATTTAGCTGTTTTGCATTAACAGAAGTCTGATCGGATATTGTGACATGATTTTCCAACCAACCTCCATCCCAATGAATATTAAGGATTACATACATATTGTCATTGATACAATAATCAATTATTTTTTTAACCCGGACAATCCATACCGGGTCAATAACTCCGTTAATGGTATGACAATCCCATGCACAGGGAACCCGAACTGTATTAAACCCGGCAGCTTTCACCGAATCAATTAATGTCTGGGTGGTAATACCTGCTCCCCACGCGTTTTCGCCACAGATGGCTTCTAGTGTATTCCCAAGATTCCAGCCAATTTTCAGTTGGTTTGCAACCTCCTGTGCTGTTGACAACTGAGCCTTAGTAGATACTGACATTAAAAGCCCGAATAGAACAACTATAAAAAAGATATATTTCCTGAATAATCGAGGGAGCATAGAATAATATATTTTCATACGGTATTTAATTAATTGGATTTTTTTTCACAAGTAAAACTATATAAAGTGACGATACATCAATTTTAAATGCATTCATATTCATCTCGTTCGTATCTCATGAAGCATTTCTATTGATTATTAATTATTCAGGACATCTTTCTCAACCAGATACCAGGTTAGATCATTTTTATGATCAATGAATTCTAATTATCAAACACCGGGAATTGGTAACATCACTAAAAATAATTGTAACTCTACTTTACTAAAAAAACAAAATATATAATAATACAATAAAAAAATGCTTAAAAGTATTTTAAGATTTTAATCTCAAATAATTTCAGTATAAATTATTTCTATTGTGTCTTTTGTGGTTAGTTATTTAATAAAGTAGAATTAAATTTACTTTAAATGTCATTGCTTTATTCGGTTTTTTTTATTTCACCTGATACTTCACTCCGGCAAGAACTCCTTTTTCAACCTGATAAGCAGATCCTTTTTTTGTAATAGTTACTTCCACCAGTTTATTATCAACAGGAAGACAGACCAATCCTTTAAATACCGGTTGATCGCCATACACTTTTAGTTCTATGTTCGACCAGTCGATCTTATCGGTGGACTGTGCCAGTTTAGCATGAGGAATGACCGCTCCATCACGTATCAGGATAACACAGGGTATCTCTGCTGTTTCTATCAGGTTCCAGCCCTTATTATAAGTTTTACCGGTCTGGTAATCGATCCATTTACCCCCGGGTAGGTATACTTGGCGGCTTTTGGTATTTTCCATTAATGGTGCTACGTAGATATCCGAACCGAACATATAGGCATCATCCACTGTCCATGCTCCCGGATCTTCAGGAAATTCTATAAATAAAGCGCGTACCATTGGCAACCCTTTTTCAGTACATTCTTTAGCCTGAGCATAGACATACGGCATTAGTTTATATTTCAATTCAGCCGATTCGCGGAAAGCTTTTACGAAACTTTCATTGTATAACCAGGGTTCCTTGGGGGGTGCCCCATGTGCACGGCTGTGGGATGTCAGGAATCCAAACGGTAACCAACGGCGATACAGGCTTTCGGGCGATTGTTTCACAAACCCGCCTATGTCATGGCTCCAGAACGAGAAACCACTCAACCCAAATGACAATCCGCCCCGTAATTCCGACTCCATGGCAACATCTTTGTTGGCTGCATCGCCACCCCAATGTAATGGATAACGTTGACTGCCTGCCCAC
>Ga0302209_10001462_pt1 | contig 10134 bp, 7 predicted proteins | sample II_Fen_E3_1_FD_194574 | JGI IMG/M metagenome (GOLD analysis project Ga0302209, IMG submission 194574) | Peat permafrost microbial communities from Stordalen Mire near Abisko, Sweden - II_Fen_E3_1 | ecosystem: Environmental > Terrestrial > Soil > Wetlands > Permafrost | place: Sweden: Abisko...
AACCGTATTTCTTTCCGTTTTCTTCGTGTTCAAATGTCAACAAAGATCCGCAAATCAGCGGTTGTCCGAATTTATTTCCAAAATCAGAAGCACCATTCGATGCTTTAATCAATATCTGTTCTGGTGTCTGATATAACCATTTACGGGGTGTAGTTGCTTTTTCCCAAGGGCGTTCTGTACCATTGGCTGAGCCATTTAAATCAGGACGCGGGTAACTGGTCATATAAACTGCTGTTCCTGCAATAGGCAAGCTGGCTTTTCCTCCACCGAGGCGGTCACGGATTTCACCACCTGTACCGGTAGCAGCACCATTAAATGGTTCAACTGTAGTTGGAAAATTGTGGGTTTCTGCTTTTATTGAAATTACAGATTCTATATTTTTTGTTGTGAAATAATCGGGTTTATCGCCACTTAACGGGGCAAACTGTTCAATGGTAGGACCTGCATTGAAAGCTACGTTGTCAGTATAAGCTGATACTATTCGGTTTGGATTTTCTTCTGACGTCTTCCGGATCATTTTGAATAACGACATTTCTTTTTCCTGACCATCAATAACAAACTGACCATTAAAGATTTTATGCCGGCAATGTTCTGAGTTTACCTGTGAAAAACCAAAAACTTCACTATCCGTAAGTTTACGACCTATTTTCCCGGCAATCCCATTCAGGTAATCTATTTCATCTTTGCTTAATGCCAATCCTTCTTTCGAACTGTATGCTGCTATATCATCAATTTCAATAATTGGTTCCGGTAGTTTGTTGATGGTGAAAATTTCTTGACCCACTCCGGTATAGATCCTTTGTAACATAGGATCATATGCTAAACTGCCTTTTATAGAAGGTGTTTGAGGCAAAGCCCTGAATTCCTCAATACGAATAATGCCGGAAATTCCCATATTCTGAGTGATTTCAACGGCATTTGTACTCCAGGGGGTAATCATTTCTCGGCGAGGGCCAATATAATTTCCATCAATGGTTTGTTGGATTTGCAGTACTGCTTCACCAAAAAGCCATTCTAACTTTCGGACGTCTTCTGCAGAAAGCAACTGATTAGATTGAACGGCATAGAGATGTTGAGCGTTTGTTCTGAAAAATTGAATCATGATTTATTTTGTAGTTACAGTAGTTTCAGTCAATCGGATTATGTAGAAGTGACAGTCAGTAAGCTGTTTATAAACTTTCAGAATGAACTCCCAATTTGAACGCAAAGATAGTGATTTTATAGGACGTATGAAATAGAGGTTTTAATAAAAATGTAGAAGAAATCGTTACTTTTTACCCTGATTTACTACTGACCGGTTTGAAGTATAGGTTTATATTATTATACATATAACGCCTTTAATCATTACCTTGAACATTTAAAATGTCAGGGTGATAATTTTAAATGAATCTCAGTAAAGTATTCTTTCCGGAATTTTGATTATTTTTTACTGAAGTTACATCACCGCATCTGACAAACGTTAGGGGCTAATAAATTATTGAACTGTGAAGTAAATATTCTTTTGCAAAAAAAAATAAGAGCCTAACAGATAGTCAGACTCTTATTTTTTTTTATATTATAATGAATGAAAAACTAATTGATTTCTAATCCGTCTAACTATACAATACCTGAAGTTTTTCTAATTCGAATGTAATAAAGGTACGATATTGAAAGAACCACTAAAGCAACTACAGGGTTTAATGCGTCTTTCAACTGGTCACCGCTGGAAAGATGAGCAATAAATGCCGAAACAAATGTAATTGCAAATCCTCCATAAGCAAACTCTTTAATTTTGACAGGAGTCCATGGTAAAATTAAAGCGATAGCACCTAAAAATTTTGCAATGCCTAGTTCTACTCTGAAATAGTCGGGAAAACCTAAATGAGCAAATCCCGATTTTGCCATTGGACTCGTTAAATAGGCAAATCCGGCAAATAACATCATGATTGAAATGAGGGAAGTGCTTACCCAAAAGATGATTTTATCTGTTTTCATAACATTGATCTTTTAATCATACAAAAAATCAACCATTTAATATTTGGGAAGCATGTTCCTTTGTTTTCACTTCTTTCGGCAAGATGATCCGGGTTATGGTGCCGGTTTCATTAATTAAGAATGTGGTACGAAACATGCCCATATATTGTTTACCATACATAGATTTTTCACCCCAGGTACCAAAGGTTTCCGATAGTTTTTTATCCGTATCGGCTATCAGATTGAAAGGCAGATTTTGTTTGGATATAAACTTTTGATGAGAAGCTGCACTATCCGTACTGACTCCGATTATTTCGTATCCCGCTTTTTGTAAATCACCAAATCCATCCCTTAAACTGCAGGCCTCTGCAGTACATCCGGGAGTGTTATCTTTTGGATAAAAGTATAAAATTACTTTTTTTCCTGTATAATCTGACAGTTTTATTTCTTTACCATCCTGATTCAGTCCAAATACCGAAGGGGCTTTGTCGCCAACTTGAAGTGCCATATTGCTTTATGTTTTAACGTTGTTTTCGTAATAGTTAATCAGTAAGTATAACAACTTCACTATAAAAGTGTTTAAATTTAGTAGAACATTTTGTAAGTACTTGAGATTGTAAAATTAACCCTCTTGCCTCTAGCTTCTTACTCATTCCTCATTTCTCATTCCTGTTTTCCTATTCCTTCCGACTAAACAGTCTTCCTTGCCATGCATCTCTTTCTATTAATTGTTTTTCAATTTTAGCAGTGATTTCAAAGTTTTTCAAACCCCACTCAGGTGCAATGAGCAGTTCTTTAGGCGATTGTGAGACAAATCTTTCCACTGCAATTTCAGGGTTTAATCGTTCCAGAAAATCTATGGCAAGATCGATATATTCATTGGCAGAGTAAATTGTAAACCATTCAGGATTCTGGGCATATTGTTCAGACATTTTTGTGCCCCGTACCAATTGTAACTGATGAATTTTTAATGCTGTTATTGGTAATCCGGACAATCTGTCAGCGTGCGATAGAATCGTTTTATGGTCTTCCTTTGGTAGTCCGAGGATAATATGAGCACCGACACGAATACCCCGTACGGCAGTGTCCCGAATGGCTTTTTTGGCACATGCGTAATCGTGTCCTCTGTTTATAAAAGTCAACGTCTCATCGTTGGTCGACTCTATGCCGTATTCAATCATTACATAGTATTTCTTTCCCAATTCGGCAAAATAATCAAGTAATTCTTCAGATATGCAATCCGGGCGTGTACCTATCACCAAACCCACTACATTCGGGTAGGAGAGGGCTTCTTCATAAATTGCCTTCAGGTTTTCAATAGTATCGTAGGTATTTGTGTACGACTGAAAATAAGCCAGATAGAGTTGCGCTTTGTATTTGTGATGAAAAAAGCCTATTCCTTCTTCTACCTGATTACTTATTGTTTTGCTCGATTTACAATATTCAGGGCTGAAGGTTTGATTGTTACAATAAGTGCAACCTCCGGTTCCCTTACTTCCATCCCGGTTGGGACAAGTGAAGCCTGCATTAATTGAAATTTTCTGAACACGTTCCGAGAATTCTGTTTTAAGTACTTGATTGTAGTTCAGATAGCGATTGATCATCTTTGTTTTTTTTATAAACAAAGATAGGTATTCCGTTTCAATTATTTTTTAAACCAATGTCAGGTCTTTAATCTAAATCCTTAAACATTTCATTAGCAATGTTATAAAACAGGAATCCTAAACTATTTATTCAGTACTTTTTTTTATTAAAGTTATGGTTGCTTTAATGCCTTCATCTTCCGACAACTGATCACCTTCGTATTCAATCCCCACATAGCTTTTATAACCCGATTTTATGACAATATTCATCATTTTTCTATAATCGATTTTTGTTTCATTACCATGAATATCGAAATTATAACTTTTTGCACTGACTCCTTTGGCATAAGGCATCATTTGTTCAACAGCGTAATACCGATCCACCTTATCAAAATTACCAAAGTCGGGCAATAAGCCGCAATTGCTTTTATTGACTGCTTTAATGACCGGTATAAGCCATTCGGGATCGGATGAATAACCCCAGTGGTTTTCGACAAGGATATTGATTTTATAGATTGCAGCATAATTGCAGAGCTTAACCAATCCATCGATAACGGCTTTTTGAACTTCTTCGGGTGATCCTTCCCCTGCAGCATTTACCCGTATGGAATGACAGCCCAGAAATCGGGCTGCTTTTACCCATTTATAATGATTAGCTACAGCCATATCCCGTTTTAGAGTGTCTGTATCCCCCAGATTCCCTTCACCATCCACCATGATCAGATTGGATATGACATGATATTTTTCACATTCCTTTTTTAGCTTTTGAAGATAAACGAGGTCATCTACTGCTGTTTTCGATTCGAACAGAACACTTACATACTCGATGGCACCAATGTCGAAATGAGTCCTGGCTATCCTTGGAAAATCGAGATTCGTCATTTTTCCGTTTTGAATGGATGTATGGAATGACCATTCGGCAAGTGATAATTTTACTTTAAAAAGATTGTCCACAGATTCAATTAAAAGATTGTCCACAGATTCCACAGATTTACACTGATTATTTTTTTTTAAGAGATGAATAAAAAGTTTGTCTACAGTTCATACAGTTCATACAGATTATATAGATTTATACAGATTATTAATTTTAAAGATTCTCCGTACGATTTATTTCCTGCACAGATCAACTTATATTTAAATCATTGACATAGAAATGCATCAATCTATTTTATGTCGTTTTGAGGTTAATCATATTAAATTTCAAAAACAAGGATACTGGATTCATGACTATTTGGTCCATGCTTTTTTACAAAAATATCCGGCATATGCGCCAATGAAACCAGGGATTAAAGCCAGGAATGCCCCGTAGTTATGGGTAGACACTACTGCCCATAAAGGAATCCAACCACTAACTGCTAACCCGATTAACCATGGCTTTTTATCGGCCAGATAACTAAAAATAACAGTGCCTATTAAAATTAAAAAGACGGTAACTCCGGTATCGTCCCAATTTGACTGCGAATCGACATAAGCTATTACCAAACCTTCCACAACTGCCAGTAGTAAATAAATGTAGACTGCTTTTTTCATACGAATAATTTATTTATTCAAGATTCATGATGAATGAAATTTTTTTAATTAACTTTACATTGTCTTGGTTTAATTGAATATTTAATTTTCATTTTGTTTTCAACTACCTGTAGACCAACTGCAAAAAAATTACTACTTTCTTCTCCTACCTGTTCCCATTTTTTATATTCCACATGCTATTTTAAAATTGGTTTTGCATTGGTTTTGCGTCGGTTTTGGATCGGTAGCTATCACCACATATCAATCATAATACATTCATATATTTGCCATATCACATCCATATATCTATAAAGATATATGGCATTTATATTGATCGTTTATTAATGTAAAATAACGATAGCCTCGGAAGTAAAACCGATGCAAAACCATTTCAAAACCAACCTTAGAATCATTCCTGACAGGAATCAGTATTTAAAGCAATAGATTTTTTATCAATTACTTATGCACATTCGTAAAAAATGGTATTCTAATCATTCATTACCTAATTTAAAATTACAAGGTGGATCTACCTGTATTTTGTTTAATTTTAAATATGAAGGTTCCTGATGTTTAGTGTGTTATTTACATATTCAAATTGTTTTACAAATATAGATTAATATTCAATATTATTCTTGAAAACTAAAAATAATCTGAATAATCAATTCGAAAAAAAGGAATAATGACTCTGAATTATCGTTTCAACTAAGAGTTATTGCAATTTGAATTTTTTTTTCAAATTAAAATCAACATATTGGATTTTATAAGTCGTTAGAAATAAATAGTTACCTGTATATTCAATTAAATTTCAACAATTCAAAATTCTGATAGTTTGTATGGGTGAGACAGGAATCAAAAAAAAAGCAGAAGCTTATTCCCCCGTTATAAAAGGTTTAAACTTCTGCGAAACTATAATTGATAAGTATGAAATTAACAAAATTGGTAAAACCAGTTATTAATTTCTGTAGAAATATAATATCCGGACAAGACAGTTACATCTGAATAATACGATTTATGCATCAGATTCCAAGGGAAGCCCTGACAGCTTCAATCTTTTTATTGGCTGCAGCATCGGCTGTATCATAATCAGCACGTGATTTCATTTCACCTCGTACTTCAACATAGAATTTAATTTTAGGTTCTGTACCGGAAGGACGAACTGATATTTTAGTTCCATCTTCGGTAAAGTACTGAAGAACGTTTGAAGTGGTAGGCATGATAAGGTCGGTTACTTCTCCCGAATCGAGGTTTGTCATCTTAAGGGTTTCGTAATCTTTAATGATTTTGACTTTCGAACCAGCAATTTCTTTAGGAGGATTTGAACTGAAGTTCTTCATCATCTGGATGATTTCTTCGGCACCCGATTTCCCTTTGCGAACGACAGAGATTCCTTTTTCTTTTCCAAAACCGTATTCAACATAAATATCCTGAAGTTGTTCAAAAAGTGTTTTCCCGTTATCCTTCGCCCAGGCACATATTTCGGCCATTACAGCACAGGATGAAACAGCATCTTTGTCGCGTGCAAATTCTTCAGGCAGAAAGCCGTAGCTTTCTTCACCACCGCCAATGTATTCTTTTTTGCCTTCATTTTCACGAATGACAGCTACAATCCACTTAAATCCGGTAAAACAATCGAACATTTCCACACCGTTACGTTCGGCAATTTGTTTGATGATTTCTGTTGTGACAATGGTTTTCACGATATACTCGTTTCCATTTAATTTCCCAAGTTCTTTCCATCTGCGAATCAGGTAGTAGATAAACAGTAAGGCGGTTTGATTTCCATTGACCAGCACCCATTCCCCTTTATCGTTTTTCAGAGCAACACCCAGACGGTCGGCATCAGGATCGGAAGCCATTACGATATCGGCATCCACTTCGATCGCTTTTTTGACAGCCATATCCAGTGCAGCAGGTTCTTCAGGATTAGGACTAACTACTGTTGGGAAGTTGCCGCTTACCACATCCTGTTCGGGGACATGAATTACATTTGTGAAACCATATTCTTTCAAAGCACGGGGTATTAATCTGACTCCAGTGCCATGGATGGGTGTATAAACGATTTTCAGATTGCTGTTTCTTTTAATCGAATCGGGTGAAAGTGATAATTTTTTGATATTTTCGATAAAAGCTTTATCAATTTCTTCACCGATGATTTCAATCAAAGCGGGATTGCCATCGAATTTGATATGGTCAACGCTTGCAATTTTATTTACTTCGGTAATCACATTTACATCATGTGGTGCAATCATTTGAGCACCATCGTCCCAATAAGCTTTATATCCGTTGTATTCTTTCGGATTGTGCGATGCGGTGAGGATAATGCCACTCTGGCATCCGAGTGTGCGTATGGCAAAAGAAGCTTCGGGGGTAGGACGTAGGTCATCAAATAAATAAACCTTAATTCCGTTCGCAGAGAATATATTCGCTGAAATTTCAGCAAACAGACGGCTGTTATTTCGACAATCATGACCGATGACCACACTGATTTGAGGAACGTTTGGAAACTGAGCTTTGAGATAATTGCTTAAACCCTGAGTTGCAGCACCCACTGTGTAGATATTCATACGGTTAGTACCGGCGCCCATAATTCCCCGTAAACCACCTGTACCAAATTCAAGATCGCGATAAAAAGACTCTATTAATTCGGATTTATCTTCGAGAGCCATCATTCGAAGAATATCGTTTTTTGTTTCCTGGTTATAATTACCATCCAGCCATGTTTGCGCTTTTGCAAGCACTTCTGTTAATAACGTATTGGTTTCCATATTATTTGTTCTTTGTTAATTACTAAGCTAATTGGAGTGCTAAAATACTTCTTTTTTTTGAATAAGGAAACAAAATTAAAGATTGATAGTTCAAAAAAAGGGACATTGCATGCAATGTCCCTTTAATTATTAGTGCTTTACTCTATTCAATTTTATTTGGTAATTCCAACCCATATCCTTTTTTCTTGTCTTCGGCTTTTAGCATAAAAGCAACAATAAATGCCAGAACTCCAAAAATCATAAAAATAAGATTGGCTTTTGTATAATCATAACGAAGTGCAATTTTTTGTTTGTCAATTACGTTATAACTTGCTTTTACACATGCGTCTTCAACCTGTTGTTTCAATTTGTTTTTTTGTTGGAGAGGTTGGATGTTTTTAACTGACTGAAGATTAACAGCTATAAGTTTATTCTTAAAACCTGCAAATCCAGTTGTATCCTGAATACCTTCGTATTCAGTATTAACAAGTACCTGATTGATTAAACGCGTTGTAGTTTTGTCTACTGCAATGTCAAAATCAATTTTATTCAGATGAAGCTGAGGTTGCATTTGTGTATATGTTTCGGTGATGGCATCTTTTACCACAACTTTAGCGTGTGAAACAGTTGGATTTGAAGCACTCAACACGATTCCGATTAACAACGGCACGCCCATTAATCCCCAGTTTTGAATCCAGAATATCAAAGCATAAGCAGTACCAAGTTGTTTCTCAGGAATAATTTTAGGAACTGAAGGCCACATTGCCGATGGAACCAATGATAATGCGATGCCTAATACGACGGTTACAGCCATTGCCAGTATCCAGTTATTTAAAAAAGGAATAGAGAATATGCCATGAACAAAAATCAACAATACTGCTCCAACTATCATGATGGTAGCCCCTTTTCCTTTCTTATCATATAAATTTCCAAAGAACGGGGTGAGGAAAAGTGTGCCAAGTGGTAATACACTCGGAATTAGACCCGCCAAATCGGGGTTTACCTGATATTTATTAATAACTAAATCGGTTGCAAATTTAATCCATGGGAAAACGGCAGAGTAAAACAAAACACATAAAAGTGCAATTAGCCAGAAGCCTTTATTCGTGATAATTGTTAAAACATCAGCCATTTTGAAGGGTTCTTCTTCTTCCTTTACATTTTGAGCTTCGGATGCTTCCAGTTTAATATCCATTCGGACATACACCATATAGGCAATTAAACCAATGCAAAGAAGCAAAACTCCAAAAAGGATAGGAATCGACACATCTCCGAAATAATTAGCAATGGGAAGTGGAATGGCTATTGCCAATAATGTTCCCAATCGTGCAAAAGAAACCTGCATGCCCATTGCAAGGGCCATTTCTTTCCCTTTAAACCATTTAACTGTTATTCTTGATACTGTAATACCGGCAGTTTCAACACCAACAGCAAAGATAGCATATCCTAACGCAGCAAACATTACCTGTGCCTTGATTCCAAAAATTGGTGCCATACCTTCGGGAAAGAAATGCGAAATGGCAAAAAATTTCATACTTGCCCCGATAATCATAACGATTGTTGAAAGCATTCCTGTAAACCTTACACCTGTCTTATCCAGTAAAATACCACCAAGTATCAACATTAAAAGAAAAACATTAAACCAACCGTAAGCGCTGGTAAAAATGCCATAATCCATGTTATCCCATTTCAGCTGGCTTTCAAGCATGGGTTTAAGCGGACTCATCGCATCGGCTATAAAATACCCGCAAAACATGGTGAATGAAACAATACTCAATGCTGTCCAACGGGCAACGGATGACTCCCGAAGAGAAGAAGAAACTTTTTCAGTCATAAACTATTTGTATTTAATGGTGTTTGTATAATAAATGGGATTTGTGTATTAAAATAGGCAAAATAATTTTTTAGCCCGCAAATCTACAGAAAAAATTAATAAGTTGTAGAATTTTTTTATTGATAAATGAGTTATATTGCAGAATAAAACGATTTATCAAAGCTAATATTCAATTATAAAGTATAATTTTTTGGTTTTCAAGCTGTAATTAACTGACAAAATTGCCGATTATGATAAATATTCTAATTCGGTATTGTTTTTGACTAAACTTTGGCACAAGTTATGATGGATTACCTGTTCGAACAGATTCTTTAGAAAACGTATTATAAATTTTTAATTCATCCATCGTATTTACTCATTATTTACTATTTTTGTAAACTAATCATTTAGGAGAAACAATATATGACAGTCAACTATTCGGAACAATTGCACAACGTGCTACTCTATAGCTCACAGGAAGCTGAACGTTTAGGAAACAATTACGTGGGTCCTGAACACTTGTTGTTGGGCA
>Ga0302209_10001463_pt1 | contig 10131 bp, 7 predicted proteins | sample II_Fen_E3_1_FD_194574 | JGI IMG/M metagenome (GOLD analysis project Ga0302209, IMG submission 194574) | Peat permafrost microbial communities from Stordalen Mire near Abisko, Sweden - II_Fen_E3_1 | ecosystem: Environmental > Terrestrial > Soil > Wetlands > Permafrost | place: Sweden: Abisko...
TTAAAATCTACTAATTTAAGTTCCATATTATACAGATTGGCAACATATTTAATAGATTCTTCGCTGAACCACCAACAATGAATTGGTGGTGCATCAGAAAACCAAGCTACTTCTTTAGGATAAAAAGACTTGTTAGGGGTAGTAAAAATACAAACGCCATTATTTTTTAATAAATTTTTTGACGATATTATAAATTCTTTAGGATCACTTATATGTTCAATTACTTCAGTCATTATTACTATATCATAACTGTTCTTATTTATTTCTGCAAAATGTAAAAGATCATCACAAATATAATAGTCTCCAAACCTTTTTGTCGCAACATTTACTGCCTCCTTTGAAATTTCTAAACCTTGCACATTATACCCTGCCATTTTTAATGAATATGTAAAATAACCTAATCCTGAACCTACTTCTAAAATACGTGCAGTTTTTTCGACTTTTAATATATTCTGAATTGCATGAATTGTGCCCCAATATGAAGGTTCAGAATTAGCTAAATAATTTAAAGGATTTGATTGCTTAATAATTTCATTTTGATATTTTAAATATCTACTATATCCCCTAACATTTTGAATATTCTTGTATATTAGATTATATATATGATCATCATTAGTTCTTGGTATTGAGAAAGAGGTATTACAAGATTGACAATAAAAAATTTCAAACAAATAAGGTTCTTGATATCCCTTCTGCATTGTTTTAAAAACAGCCTTATCTCCGCACCAAAGACACGAAGTAGTTATTAATAATTTATTCATATTATCTAATGTATAAAGTCTCTTTTTAAATGAAGTTTAGATCCTGCTTGAATATAAAGGTAAAGATTCGATAGAATTTAAATTAACTTTTATATTGTATATTTAATTTGCTCAAATTAATAAAATCTAATTTGAAGTATGACGTCAATTAAATTACATCATGTCATATTATCATCTTAAATTTTGAAATTCGAACAAGGTTCATCATAATTGTAAGTAATATGTTATTGGCAAAAAAAAATCAAAATCGCTTTTTTTAATTAGGAAAATACTTCTCCCATTTAAACAACAGACGATCAACCAGCCAAAATCCTTCACGAATCAGTCCATACCGGTTAATTCGTTTTATCTGATCAATTGATGAAGCCCAACAATCATAATCAGCCAATATTGATGATGGTAATAATTCAGATAATACCTGTCTACGTTCTTCTTTATCCATTTCTGAATTTACTGAACTGATTCCTGTCATATCAAAAACACTTACATCAATGTCCTTGTAGACGGGCACTATATCGTTAAGTGAGATAACATTCAGAAACCATTTCCAGTCTGCGACAATTTTCAACGATTCATCATACAAACCATACCTGTCAAACAAACTTTTCCGAATATAGGAAGAGGAATGATTCAAAGTTCCGGTATAAAAATCAAGCATGGTGGGCATTCGTCCTGCAAAACCTCTATCTCGTATCTTTTTATCAGGCAATTGTTTCAACATATTTCCATAGAAGATATTACATCCTTCAGGAATTAAATGCATCATCTCCAGTGTAACCTCTTTTGTTGCCAGACCATCCCCCGAATTGAGAAACTGAATATATTCACCTTTTGCCATTCGTATCCCTTTATTCATAGCATTGTAAATACCGGTATCGGGTTCGGACGTCCAGGAAAAACAATCAATAAATTCAGGTTTTGATGGATTGGATCGTTTATGTTCAAACTCATGAATTACCTCAATACTTCCATCGGTTGATCCCCCATCAACTACTATTAATTCAAAGTCAGTCGAAGTTTGTTGAAACAGACTTTCGATAGTTTTAAACAAACCGGTAGCATTGTTCAGGTTTATGGTAATAATTGAAAGTTTGAGTTTCATCGATTAAAAAATACAAGTTAAAACAATTAATAATGAATAATGAACAGAATGCTGGAATATAAGCTTTTAAAGATTAATAAATAGATTATTAAATATCTGCAATTCCTTATGTTGACATGTACTGACTTTATAAATAAAAGTACAAATTAAACTAATTAAAACTAAACAATCTAATTAATTTGATTTTAATATTGATAACTTTTTTAAGTCATTACTAAATTTCGCAGAAAAAAGCTCTGCTCCGTTTTTATTTAAATGTTCTGCTAAATGGAAAAAGCAGTATTAAAACATATTACATAAAACTTTTTCCAACTAAGCTTTATCATGTGTTAAGAAGGAATAATACAAAAACATTTTATTATTTCAAATACCTAATTCACTTATTTTTTCTACTTTTCAAACAATACAATGTCCTTGTGGTGGAATATTCTGTCATCATTGTCTCCGGAGTACCCACAAAGTACTGATCATAATCATCGGGGAAATTCCAATCCAACGATTGTAATGTATCAGACATTAACTTCAAATCAAATTCATTCAGGAATAAAAAATCAGGTTTTTTCAAACTTTTTTTATTTCTGAATGCAAGAAAATCCATTGGTTGAAAAAACAACCCACAAGGTGTCCCATCTAGTGTAACTATAGTCATGAGATCTAACTGGGTGGAAAAAATTACATCATTTTGTTGATAGTGATATCCCTTCATAATCGCATACACATTTTCAAAATAGGTCTTTTGCTCTTTTGAAATCTGAATCTGTGAAATTGGTTTCTCTTTATCAAAATAAAACTTTTCATGATTATAATTTTTAATATCGTTCGCTATTGATTGAATTGGTTGAAATACTATAAACAAGAAAAAAAGCCAAAAGATAAATCGGATCTCCCTTGAATATTTCATTTTAATTGTTTCGTTGTTCATTAATTCCATAAGCAATACGCCCCAGGGCAAGATAAATGAACCCATTTTACCTCCTAAATAAACATTTGTTCCAATAGAAGAAATTAATGGTAAAAAGAACAGAAAGCATACTACCATAATTTTAAAAGAAAAAAGTTTTTTCCAATTTATGTTAGATGTTTCTTTCAAGATTAAGCCCAGTAGAACTATCATTGGGAATGCAAGAAAAGAGGTTAAAACGATTTCAGGTTTTTTTTGATAAACAGATATAATGAGCATTGAAGAAAGAAAGACAAAGATGGCTACCCAACGGTTAGTGTACTTTTGAAGGACTAACGATATCAATAAGATCCCTGACATGAAACAAACAGCCATATAAAAATCACGCAGGTATAAAAGAATTTTCAGGATAAATGAAAAAGGATCATAACCTCTGTTAAGTGTTGTAATGGACTTAGCTGTGTCTGTTATTCCTGCATAAATGATTCTTACATCCAGAATAAAGAAATTAAAGACGAATACCGAAAGTAAAATACCAATGAACAGACCCAGGCAACAGATCAACCCAATCTTCCATTCTTTATAACATTTCACTCCTATTAATACCAGAATACAAGCTAATACCAATAAACCGGAAGGTAATATCGTCATAATAGAGAAAAAAGAAATGAACCCTATTAACACAAATAAAAAAAATGATTTTCTTGTAGTAGTCACAGTTGTCACTAAAAAACTACCAATGATAATGATCAAAAAGAATTCCTGTAATGTATTATAAGAGATGACAATACCTCCAAGTGAAATATAACCCAATAAGAAAATGATAAACGGATAAAGAACTCTCTTTTCCAATGTATCAAGGATTCCTTTTTTATACAGATACCATCCTGATGTAACTGAAAATAATATTACTGATAAAAGGTGAATAAAATAACGTGCATATCGTAAATAAAGTAAGTTTGATGTGATATGTATCCCTAATAACTTATTTATTATTATAGGAAACAAACTGCCCTTATCGACACTATCAATGCCTGTAGTTTGTTGCTTTAAAAATATAAAACCCTCATCAAATATTGAATCCAGGTTCAAATCAATTTTCAAAAATTGATAAATATATAGAATCAAAATTGTAATTGGAAATATCAAATAATTATAATTCCTTTTTTTCATTACTTTTTGTTTAATATGATTACTATTTAATTAACATTTTCATTAAAAAAACAAATAAGACTTCAAACTAATTATATTTTTTATGATCAAAGCTAATCAATCATTATATTATATTAGATTAAATTTAAATATATGATATTTTATTTATTTTAACATTTGTCAATTAATTAGATATTGAAATATTTCTCTCGAATATTAATATTTTTATTTATATAGGTTCACTTGGCTATCTAAATAATATTTTTTTTTTGATTGTAAAGCTCTAGAAACATCTAAAGTATTTAAATTAAATTCATTGTAATTTAATTTATACTTCAAAATATAATTTGCTGTTGTAATCTGTTTTAAATGCGTTTGTTGGTTTAAGGCTTTTCCAAATGAATAACCAATAGTTTTTATATTTGGTGGAATCATATTAGTTAAATAATATTGAGGTATAAGCATAATATCTATTATATAGAGCGTCTTACTTTTATCAACTTTTTTTAATATCTCTTGAGCTAAAATATATTGACCCTCTTTTAATTCTTGATGTTTAAAATAAATCTTATAGACTCGATTATAATAAGTTGAATATATTGACAATATGACTGTAAAAATTAGGAAAACTGAATAGAGCCATTTCCTTTTCGTGATATGCGATAATATTAAAAAGCTTAATATGGATGCAAATGGAATAATATATAAAAAATAATGATTAAATGGCGCAAAAAAGAACTGCAACATAAAACCTAAAATACCCAAAATTAGAAAAGTAATGTTTCTAGAATCAGTTTTTGTGGAATTCTTTAGTATGAAAGACAAGTAGAAAATTCCAATCAATAAAACCGGAAAAATCCTATAAAAGAAATAGCATAATCGATTAAATATTGCAAAACAGCCTTCAATCAAAGTACTCTGAATACCATAATCTCCAAAAAATATATTAGAAAATTTAATGCCCCATAATATAAAACAAACAACTATTGGTAATAAAAATCCAATCAAGAGAAATCCAATTTGTTTCCATTTTTTTAAATTGTAAGTTATAATAAAAATTATAAGACCCAAAAAACCTAACCCATATTGTTTACTCAAAAAGGATATAGAAACAAGTAGTCCAATCCCTAAAAATACAAATATCTTATTTGGATATTTTAATGAAAGATATATAGAAGTTAATCCAAAAAACAAACTAGGGGTTTCCAATAAAAAAACATTACCTTCATACCAATGTGAAGTAATAATAAATAAGATAGAAGAATAGAATGCGTAATCTTTTCTTTTAATCATTAAATATGAAATTTTATAAATAAAATAGCCACAAAAAAACTGAAATATAAAATGGATTGTTAAATAGAACTCATAGTTAATTCCAATAGAGAATACTTTTTTTAAAAATAACATCAAATAAAAAACGAATGGAGCATATGAAAAATTAAAATCAACATATGGAAAAAGTCCATCATTCATACGTTCAATAATACTAAGATAATAGGCGGAATCTGGATCAACCGGTGCATGTAAGATTGCAAATACTGAAGGAATAATACATAGCAAAACTAAAATTTGAAACCAAATTAATCTAATAGTTTTATTAAAAGATAGTTTTTTAAAATATAGAATTAGTATATCCATTTAATCAATATTATTATATTTTATAATATTCAATTCATTGTAACATTTAAAAATTATTTGAATTCAGCATTAAATTAATATTCATTTCAAAAACGAATGTACTAAAAGAATTGATTGCTAAAGTCCGGCATTCTGTTGCCATTCTATAATATTCTTCTTCATTTAATGATAAAATAAAATCAATACCCTTTGCCAAATCCACCACATTTCCGAATTCTGCCCTGTACCCGGTTTTTCCCGTCAATACCAGATCCATGGCTGATCCCATATTAAAAGCAACTACCGGAGTTCCGCACATAATGGACTGATTGATCATTAGAGGTCCAGAGTCTTCTAAAGATGGACAAACGAAGAGGTCTGCAGCCTGATATGCTTTTATTAAATCCTCTTCAGTCAGGTACCCTACCCTTTTATGATCACGTGAAATTATTCCAATATCAGCGGTTCCTGCAATTAGCAATACAAATTCTTCGTTTTTAATAAAATTTAGTGCCTGTAATAATTGATTCATTCCTTTTCTTTCTTCTTTCAGAAAAGTAGCACCAAAAAAAACAACTTTCTTGTTTTCATCAATATTAAAATAACGCTTCATTTCACTTTTAGAAAGTGAGGGTTTAAATCTTTCTTCGTCAATTATTTCCAGTTGTTTAAAACAGGGAGCTGATTTATATAAACTCGAAGCTTTTACCCTTAAATAATCGGATTGGGTTGGGGCTATTAATGTAACCCCTTCGGGTATAAACTTCTTTTTGTACGCCAGATTTCCTTTTGCTAAATTTTTTATAATTTTACTTCGAATTGCAGGACAGGATGCACATTCCTGTTCATATCCTTTACAATCCCAGGGATAATGGCAGCCACCGGTGATAGGAGCATTATCAATCAAAAGAATATAAATTTTCGCCTTCGTACGTCTTGATAACTCCCGAATCAGTTTGGCATTAATAAATCCCGAGACCCAGTTTATAAAAATGATATCCGGGATTTGAGGGATCAGATTTAAAATCGTCGAAGCCGAATAACAATTAATTTGCTCATATTTATTGTAAAAAAAATATTTTTCATTATAATCAAATTTATCCAGTATAAACCGCCAAATCATCCTCTTCATCCTCGAAAAAATATATTTACCTTTTGAATCCGGATATTGAATAACATTCAAAGTCTCAATTACAGGTTTATCTTTAACAATCAAATAAGAATCATACCCCAAATTCAGTAATAATCGATGATTTTGCAATGCATAATTCCCTGCACCACCATTGATGACTGTTGATAGACTAAGAATTATTTTTTTATCCATTTGATTTTTTTTATATAATACCATTCTCAATTATAAAAAATGATTTATAAATTAATTCAAAATATTCATTTAAGAGACACTATTTTATGAAAATAATTATATTAATTCATAACTTTTCTAATTCTACTTTACCAAAATAAAAACTGAACCACAACTCCGACAAACCGGAGTCGTGGTTCTAGTTTTATGTTTATGTATAGTTTTAATATAGTAAAGTAGATCTATTAATATTTTTATTAATAAAAGAGATTTCGTTTAATGTCTCAGAAACTGCAAATATTTCAAATCCATTCTTTTTCAATTTTTTAACAGCTTGTTTAGTTTTATTTTTTCCATTTTCAGTAAAATAACCATGAAATTCAATTAAAATTTGTGTTATAGATATATTTGTTTCCAAAATATTTTCAATCACATTATACTCAGCTCCTTCTATGTCCATCTTTAAAACATCAATATGTGTGTGACCTAATTCATAAATAATAGTACTAATAGTTTTCATTGGGACGATTACTATATCATTTATACTTAAATCTTTATGCAATATTAATGAGCCTGAAATATCGGATTCTTTATTAATTGGAAGATAGAATTCTACAATTTCATTCTTATTACTAATTCCGTATTCAAAGAAAATGAAGTTGGTTGGGATATTATACCTTTTAACCCATTCAATAGATTTAGGTGTTGGATCAAATCCATAAACTTTACAATTATGATTTTCAATTACATTAATATCAAACGAAATATCCTCTCCAATGCCAAAAGAATATACTATCGAATTTCCAGTTAGTAATTCCGGGCAGATATTAAATCCACCATAATTATTTCCATACCATTTGTAATTTAACTTGACTCTGGTTTTTAAATAACCATATTTTAATGTAAATAATTTACGTAATTTTATTATCTTTCTTTTAATTTTCTTAATCACAAGAATCATTATATGTTTATTTTATTAAATTAGTTATCAAAAAGATTATTTAAATTTTTATTTTTTATACCGCTTGAACATTTTAACACCTTAAAAAAATGCATTTTTACTATTCTAAACGTACACCTTTTTCTTCAATATAAAAAGTTTTTTAGCTCCAAATCGACGGCTCAATTGGTTCAATATTTTTTTCCACAAGATTCGTTTTTTGGGGTAATACAAAGAATAAAGTAAATTCAGTATTCGTTTATCTTCATATAAAACATCTAATAAACGGGGATGATAAACTGATAATTTCAGGTCGTTTTTAAAAGAATCAGAAGTTGTGCAATGAACACCAGTCCCATCGAGTCCTATATTTTCAGTATACGAATGGCAAGGAACTATTGATAAGGCATGATTTAAAAAATGCGAATAAACTAATTGAATATCCCAGGCATCTGTTTTTCCCTCAAATTCTTCAAGGAGCATTTTACTTAAATCAATCCCACCTCTGTTAAATGCTTCAACCTGATTTTTTTTAGTAAGAAATTCAGGAATAAATTTTTTATCCCAATCAACCTGTTGCCAGCGATCCCTCCATATACCCCAGCCCCAATTTAGTAAACGGGGAGAAACATATACATCATATTCGTAATCAAGAGGTATTGGTAATTTTATCTCCGGGAAATTATAACCACTGATAGAGAAAACCGATTTTCTGTTTTTATAATAGTCAAGTGCGGTATTCATATATCGTAAGAAACACTTAGCAGTAACAATATCGTCCTCTAATACAATAACTGCTTCGTGAAGCTGTAGCACATCCGAAATGCCTTTAATAATGGAATTTCTACAACCTATATTTTTTTCAGCCATGTGAATATCTACCTTTTTACACCATTTTTCACAACCTACAATGCGTTTTACTTCGTCAATCTTTTCCAGCTGATCTTGTGTAGCATTTGCTTTTGGTCCATCCACATAAATAATTAACTCGCTTTGACTTGCAAGTTCATTTTGCTTCAAAGCTCGTAATACCTGCTCAGTATGCCAGGGACGATCGTAAGCAAAAAGGATAATGGGTGAAAAATTTTTTGTTTCCATATTTTAAATTATTCCCAATCTATATTTTCTCTAATAACTTTTGCAGGATTACCTGCAACCAAGGTTCTAGCTAAAACAGTTTTAGTTACTATAGCATTTGATGCAATAACAGCACCATCACCAATATTAACTCCTTTCAGAATAGTAACATTTTCACCTATCCAAACATGATTTCCAATGTTAACTGGCTTAGTATTATTTTTCTTAATGCCATTTTCTATAATAAAATGAAGATCAGAATCTCTAATTGTAACATTACCTGATATATAGGTATCAAATCCAATTTCAATTCTTTGATGACAACGGATATAAGAATTTGTATTTAAACACAATCTTCCTTTAATGATTAATGAAGCGCCTATATCAATAAATATTGAAGCTCCCTGATACATTGAAAAATCACCTTCGATCCTCAGCAATGAACCTTCTGACATTATTAATTCTGAGTGATATTTTTTCTGAAGTCCTTTCAGCCAAACTCTGTTTATTGAAAATCGTCCATTAATTAATTCAAGAGTAGCTGTTTTTGCAACTATTAATATTGCATTTGGATAAATATGAAATGATGTATTTCTTGGAAACTTATATTTTAACCGATAGAATAATGTCCTAAAATTATCTATTCTGGATGAAATTACGAATCGTTTGATTATTTTTGTTTTTATATTTTCCAACAACATAAGATTTTGCTTAAAATTATTTGAAATTTATTGATTAGTCTTTTAATTTGACGATTCTAGATATATTATATAAATAGTTGACAATATTCTCTTTATTTTATTTCTAAATTGATATCAATTATGCTTGTAATACTTTAATAGTTCGTTTAATTGTATATCATTCCTTCCCTGACTGCAATTTTTAAAATGTAATGCACCCGACCCGGGATTTAATTGTTCTAAATTATTAATGTAATCAAATTTGAAACATGAGTTAAAAAGAACTTTTATTTGAATATCTGAATTCAACTCCATGACCCAAAACCATAAGTCATCAGCAATCGGACAGATCTTTAAAAATACGTCAACATTAAAAATTTCATTCGAAAAGATATGGGGTGGATACAACACACCTCCTACACCTAAAGGTGATAACTTTGAATACGGATTAGCAAAAGTTGAAGCATCTTTCCATGTTGAATAAGGAGTAAACTTTCCAATTGATCTTTCGGGAATAACGGCTTTATGGCAAATTACAGTTTTCTTATTTGAAACAGTATAGGCGTCGATCAGTTCTTTTATCACATCTTTTTCATAA
>Ga0302209_10001464_pt1 | contig 10123 bp, 10 predicted proteins | sample II_Fen_E3_1_FD_194574 | JGI IMG/M metagenome (GOLD analysis project Ga0302209, IMG submission 194574) | Peat permafrost microbial communities from Stordalen Mire near Abisko, Sweden - II_Fen_E3_1 | ecosystem: Environmental > Terrestrial > Soil > Wetlands > Permafrost | place: Sweden: Abisko...
CCCCCCCCCCCCACCCAACCCCCAGCCAACCCCCAGCCAACCCTCTTTAATATCCCTCTATACTATGAATGAGTAAATAGTGAATGGTTAACCGGCGAAATCAGTATGCCGAAGCAATAAAGAGGGGAATTTAGTACGACGGGCTAGCAGGTGAATCGGACGACGTGAAACAGGCTGGCTGCGGGAAAGTGTGTTCAGGAAGATAGTCAGCTAAACCGGCAGAAGGAAGAACGAAAAAAAAAGCACATCCGGAGTAGACTTGTGAGCTTGTCGGTAATCATTTCCCATTTAATCATCGGAATAGTATTGTGACGACGAATTTAAACCAGCCAGAATGTATTGCAGGTATTCTTTTTGGCCGGAAAAAAGAGGAGAATAGTAAAAGCGTCGGGATTCTAATTAGTATGCTGATTGGCGTTGATGGTATTATTTTTCAAATTAATATCAAGTAAGAAACTTGACCTAAAAAACTGGTTGTAAAAAGAATAAGGTCATTGGTCGATCATCATGTTAATTATAAAACTCATTTAACTACGGTTGATCAAGGTTATCTAATCCCGAAGTATACTAAATACATATTAAATAAAAACAATTTACGATAATATACCGAACAAGATATTTAAGCATATTGTTTTAAAAATCAAATGATTAGATATGTTTCTTCCATAAAAGAATCGAAAGCATATAAGAATAAACATTTTACAATGGTCATAAAATAGAGAGGTTTGTGTTAGAGACCAGAAGTTCTGATTTTAACAGAATAGGAAATATATGAGAACTATAATTCTTGCAGATAATCAAGACATTTCGAATGTCGGGTTATGCTTTTTATTAAAAAACATAGCAGAACAAAAGTTTATTCATGAAGTAACGAAAAAGGAAGAGTTGATTCAGTTGCTAATCACTTTTCCCAATTCGCTGGTGATACTTGATTATATGCTATTCGATTTTGAGAGCATAACCGAATTACTTATTCTTCAGTTAAAATTTGAAAAGGCAGATTGGATATTGTTCTCGGATGAACTGAGTGATAATTTTTTACAAGCAATACTCTTTAATAATCAATCTTTTAGCATATTGATGAAATGCAGTACAAAAGATGAAATAATCAGTGCCATAAAGGAGGCATTGAAAGGGAATCGATATATATGCAACCATGTTAGTCACATTTTACTGGATAACAATAAAAGTATCAAACACCAAAACGTAAAATATGTATTAACAATCACTGAACAAAAAATCCTGAAAGAAATGTCTTTGGGTAGAACAACAAAAGAAATTGCATTGAACAGAAGAGTTAGCATCCACACGATTGTAACACATCGTAAAAATATATTTAAAAAGATAGATGTAAACAACATTCATGATGCAACAAAATATGCAATACACTCAGGGATTGTAGAAATGACTGAATTCCTATAATAACATGCATTTATTTATCAAACAATTCAAGTTAGTAAGACAAAACAGATATACCATTTTATTTCAGCAGAACAGATGTAGTCTCAGTTGCTAAATAGGAATGCATATATAAAATTGCAGGATATTTATTTATTCCAGATGTATTTTAAAATTTGTTTAAATACAGCGGCTTATGATTGTTTTATAACTACGTTATTTTTATATACCTCAAATAGGGTATTTAAAATGCCTAACATATGGTATATCAGGAACGGCAATCTTTATATATTTTTGTATCAGATTATTAACGAGAGAAAATCATGGAAAAAATAGCAGCTAAAATAACTGATTTAATAGGCAATACGCCGTTATTGGAATTAACCAGAATTGCAAAGAAGAATAAGCTCAAAGCAACATTGATTGCTAAGCTTGAGTATTTTAATCCTGGACGTAGCGTAAAAGACCGTATTGGGTTTGCATTAATTGATACTGCTGAAAAGCTTGGGATTTTAAACCAAAACAGCGTCATTATTGAGCCTACAAGCGGTAATACGGGTATCGCGCTTGCATTAGTTGCTGCATCAAAAGGCTACCGGATTATTCTCACCATGCCAGAGAGCATGAGTTTGGAACGCCGTACATTATTAAAGGCGTTAGGAGCCGAAATAGTCTTAACTCCCGGTTTTGAAGGTATGGGTGGAGCCATTCGAAAAGCAGAAGAATTGCAGAAGCTATATCCTCATTCATTTATACCTCAGCAGTTTTTAAACCCTGCCAATCCGGACATTCACCGGAAAACAACAGCAGAAGAAATATGGCGGGATACTGATGGCAAGATCGATTTTCTGGTTGCCGGAGTTGGAACAGGAGGAACTATTACAGGCGCTGGCGAGATTCTAAAGAAATATAATCCGGCAATTAAAATCATTGCTGTTGAGCCCAAAGATTCACCAGTTCTTTCCGGAGGGAAGCCTGGTCCACACAAAATTCAAGGGATTGGAGCAGGCTTTGTTCCCGGAGTCTATAATGCAGGTATTGTAGATGAGATATTCAAAGTGAGTAATGAAGACGCTTTTGCCATTGGCAGAGATTTAGCTCTTACTGAAGGACTGTTAATTGGCATTTCTTCGGGAGCTGCTACATATGCTGCCATAGAAATAGCCAAACGTCCGGAGAATAAAGGTAAAACGATCGTGGTCATATTACCGGATACAGGTGAAAGATACCTTTCGACAGCTTTATATCAGTTCGAAGAATAACCAATTCTCCAGTCAACCAACAATGCAATTAATAATGCTTTGTAAAAACAAGAATTAATATCTATTCGGCAATTGTGCCGTGAATAAGTAGATCTTTGACATTTTGGTTATTTTTGGACCGGTATGTTTTGATCAAAAACACTTTAATGCTGTTCTCAACTCAGACCACACCTATGAAATGACAGGTTCATTATTACTCAAAACAAGCCTGGGAAGTTTCTTATAAAGTTCAGAAAGTATTTAGTTAGTGGGTTAGGTAAAAAAGAATAAATCAGAACCCGCCTGGCTATAAATTAGAGATTTGAGTCTTTGAAATCAATATGATATAAGCTTACGTCGATATAAAACAATTATAGATAATAACCAATAATAAAGAAGACGATATTCCATAGAACCAGGAGATTAACGAGAGATTAATATAAAGAATAATAAACCATTGAATTAGCCCAACATGAGTAAAATAAAAGTAAACGGAAAAGAGCAGGAAATAAATGCGCCTCTTACAATAACAGAATTAATCAAATTGAATAATATTGCACAACCCAGCATGGTTTCGATACAGTTGAACGGCAACTTTGTAGTCCGCGATAACTATGACACAGTATCTTTAAATGAAGGAGATGAAGTAGATTTTCTTTATTTTATGGGCGGGGGCAGTATTAATTGACCTTTTTAGGTTTACTATAAACCATTACAGTAAAAAATAAAAAATGCAAATTGTACTTACTGAGTAATGGCAAATTGCAAATAATAGAATAATGAATTAGAAAATCATGGATTTTACCGAAGAACAAATACAACGATATAGTCGACATATCCTGCTTCAAGATGTGGGTGTGGAAGGACAAGAAAAAATAAACAACGGCAAAGTATTGATAGTCGGTGCTGGTGGCTTAGGTGCACCTATCGCACTTTATTTGGCTGCTGCAGGAGTTGGCACTATTGGGATTATAGACGGCGACGTCGTGGATTTGAGCAATTTGCAACGACAAATCATTCACTTCACGCCGGATGTAAATAAGCCTAAAGTCATTTCGGCAAAAGAAAAAATAAACCTGATAAACCCGGATGTAAAAGTAATTACTTATCAGAAATTACTGACAGCCGAGAATGCCTTGGAAATTATCAAGGACTATGATTTCATAGTAGATGGAACAGATAATTTTCCTGTGAAATTTCTGATTAACGATGCTTGCGTGATCGCTAAAAAACCTTTTTCACATGGTGGTATTTTGCGTTTCGATGGACAAACGATGACTTATGTACCCGGTACAGCCTGTTACCGCTGTCTGTTTCATTCGCCACCACCCCCAGATGCAGTCCCTACTTGTTCGCAAGCAGGAGTACTTGGAGCAATAGCCGGCATGCTGGGCACAATTCAGGCTGCCGAAGTACTGAAATACCTCACGGGAGTAGGCGACCTATTGACAAACAGACTACTGACTTTCAATGCAAAAACAATGGAATTCAGAACCATAAATACAAAACCAACAGAAACCTGCCCGGTTTGTGGGAAACACCCTACCGTTACAGGATTGGTAGATTACGAACAAGCAGTGTGTGATATAGAAACACACAGGAAATTAAAAAAATAATTATGGCAATAGCAGAAATTAAACTCGATCAAAGTACAAAAAAATTATCGCTAATCAGTTTTAGCGGTGATTTCGATAAACTTACCGCTGTTTTCACCTTAGCAACCGGCGCAGCTGCCGTAGGTTACGAAGTAAATATATTTTTTACTTTTTGGGGACTGGATGCTATCAAAATAAAGCAAGGTCGCAGTGCTGTAGGTAAAGGTTTTCTACCTAAAGTATTTGGTTTATTTATGGGTGGATTGAAAAGTGCACCCGTGAGTCGACTTAACTTTGCAGGAATCAGCCCAAAGATTTTCCGCTATCTGATGCGTAAAAATAATGTGGCAACTCTTGAAGAGTTGGTTGAAGCAGCCAAAGTACTAGGAATTAATTTTTATGCGTGCGAAATGGCAATGCATATTCTGGGAATTCAAAAATCTGATTTAATCCCCGAAGTGAAAGATATTCTCGGTGTAGCTACTTTTCTAAAGCTGGCCGAAGGAGGTCAAACACTCTTCATATAATTCATAATTCATAATTAAATATGGCAAACTATAAATTAGATATAACCAAAGAACATTGTCCAATGACTTTTGTGAAAACAAAAATTGAGTTGTCTAAACTAAAGTCGGGTGATACGCTCGAAGTGCTACTCACCGAAGGTGAACCACTCGAGAATGTTCCACGAAGTTCAACAGAACAAGGCTTTAAAGTACTTTCAATAAGCGAAGCCGAAGTTAAGGGAACTCATTTAGTCGTAATACAAAAATGATAAAGGTTCCCCAGCATATTATTGATGGAATCATTGAGCAGGCTTATGCCGAATTACCAAATGAAACCTGTGGATTATTAGCCGGAAAAGAATCTGAAGTGGTGAAGCGATTTGCCTTGACGAACATCGACCACAGCCCGGAGCACTTCTCATTCGATCCTGCTGAACAATTTCAGGTTCTTCGTGCAGCTCGTGCCGATGGATTGCATATTATTGGCAATTATCACAGTCATCCGGAGACGCCATCACGACCTTCGGTAGAAGACATTCGTCTGGCTTACGATCCCGACATTATTTATTTTATTGTTTCATTGGCAGCAGAAAAGCCTGTTTTAAAAGCTTTCAAAATACAAAGTGGAATAAGTTCTGAAATACCGATTGAAATAATAATATCTACAAATTCTTAATATCGTAAATATGAAGCCTGCAATATCCAATTTAATTCAAAAGAACATATCACTTTTAATTAGTGACAATGTGCAGGAATATGAATACATCCCATTTCATGACAAGCCATTACCATCGTTACAAAAATTATCTCAGATTGTAGATTTATATCGTTCTATAATTTTCCCCGGCTATTTTGGGGATACAGTAACAGATAATTATACGCTGAGCTTTCATATGGGTGTAAATATTGAACGGTTGTTTAATCTGCTTAAAATACACATTAAGAATGGGCTGTGTTTTAATGCCACCGAAAATCAATGTATTGAGTCGGAAAAACTGGCACCTGATATTGCGAAAGCCATGATCAATAAACTTCCTGAATTAAAGCGCATCGTATCAACCGATATAAAAGCAACGTTCGATGGTGATCCGGCAGCCAAGAGTTACGGTGAAGTTATTTTTTGCTACCCAACAATCCGTGCAGTTTTTAATTACCGTATAGCCCATGAATTATTAAAATTAGGTGTACCTGTTATACCACGTGTGATAACTGAACTGGCGCATTCCGAGACAGGTATTGATATTCATCCCGGAGCAAAAATAGGTGAGTATTTTAGTATTGACCATGGAACCGGAGTTGTAATAGGAGAAACCAGTATTATCGGCAACCATGTGAAACTTTATCAGGGTGTAACTTTAGGAGCCAAAAATTTCTCACTAGACGTAGATGGAAATCCTTTAAACATTCCACGTCACCCTATCATCGAAGACAATGTTGTGATTTATGCAAATTCAAGCATTCTGGGCAGAATAACCATAGGGCACAACTCCACAATAGGTGGTAATATCTGGCTAACAACAAGTGTACCTCCTAATTCAAAGATATTACAGCAAAAAGCAATTATCAGTGCATTTAATGATGGACTAGGAATTTAAATGAATTCATTATTATGGATTTACAATGATTGCCGTGAATAGATAACTCCGCAGGTAAAGAACTAAAAATAACTAAAATAAAACATTATGGCTAAAAATGATTTACAGCGCAGTATAACCACTGCTACCGCCAGGCAATTAGCAACTACTACCAAAACAGCTCCTCAAATGGGGTCTATTACTCCCCGTTTATTGCTTAAGTTGCTCCCATGGACTCAGGTTGATTCCGGGACTTTTCGTGTGAATAGTACCAAAGTAGAACTCAAAAGTGCTGAACGCATCGAAGTAGAATTTTTTGATGGTGTGCCGGCATTCCGTGTAGAGTCATTCCGTCGTATTCCGTTATTTTCGCATATAGACGAAGACATCGTAAACCGTCTGGCTAAGAAATTTCAGGTGGAGCAGGTTGATCTTGGTGGCAACCTGATTAAAGAAGGGCAAGACCGTCAGAAGTTCTTTATTGTGGCTAAAGGTCAGGTAGAAATTCTGAGCAAAGGTACACACGGCGAAAACCTGCGTATTGCTTTGTTATCAGAAGGTGAGTATTTTGGAGAAGCCGATATCATTTCTGACAAACCATCGTCGGTAACCGTTCGCACCATTACACAGGGCGTATTTTTCACGTTGAACAGTGCTGAGCTCGAAAGCATTATTAAAGAAGTGCCTAACTTCCGCGAGCAGTTCCAAAAAGCAGTAGATTCGCATTTACGCCTGAAAGCCACGGTAAATACACATGGAGAAAAGCATATTGACCTGGTTTCCGGTCACGAAGAAGATAATATCATCCCTGAAACGTATATTGATTACGAAGAATCTCCACGGGAATATTCATTGAACACCTTGCAAACAGTGGTTCGTGTTCACACCCGTGTGTCCGATTTGTACAATAATCCGTACAATCAGCTGGAACAACAAATGCGCCTGAGCATTGAGAGCATCAAGGAACGTCAGGAATGGGAACTGGTTAACAACATACATTTTGGACTATTGGCAAGTGTTGAACCAAGCTACCGAATCAGTACACGTTATGGTTCACCTACTCCCGATGACCTGGATGAATTGCTTTCGTTAGTATGGAAATCGCCTTCGTTCTTTCTGGCTCATCCACGTGCTATTGCTGCCTTCGAACGCGAATGTACATGGCGGGGTGTGCCACCTGTAACGACCAATGTGTTTGGTGTTCCGGTGATTACCTGGCGTGGGGTGCCTATTATCCCAAGTGATAAAGTAGAAATTCAGGGTCAGTACCTTACCAATCGGGGTGTTGGTACAACCAGTATTATTCTGGTGCGTACCGGCGAAGCTGAACAAGGCGTTGTAGGGTTACACCAAACCGGCATTCCTGGCGAGATAGCTCCAAGTCTTTCGGCACGATTAATGGGATTGGATAAATTCGGTGTTGCAGCATATCTGTTGACAAAGTATTTCTCACTGGCTTCGCTTACCGATGATGCCATTGCCGTATTGGAGAATGTGGAGGTTGGTTATTATCACGATTATCAGAACCGGAAAACGGAGAAATAGTGATAAACTGTTATTGATAAATGATTAACTACAAAAAGTTTTTCATTTATTACTGACAGAGAATTAATAACAGAGTTATTTATCACTTATCGTTAATCACAAAATACTATTATTTATGTCAATAGATAATCAACAACCACTTTCATCATTTTCCGATGTGGAAAACTGGAATGGTTTTGCCGATAATGCAAACATTGGGGGCGAATGGGCTGATATAGGCCGACTGAGGGAAATTGCGGGTAAGTTTTGCCCGGAAGAAGTTCGTCAGATTGTGTCGCAGATAGTTCCCGATGATATTAATCTGGAAAGTGTGTTTGCATCGTTCAGTCAGTTGCAAAACCCTCCGGGGGTTAGTTCCGGTGGGTTGATCTTTCCGGATTTAGCTACCGGATTGCCTTTTACCAATGAGCTGGGTAATTTGTTTTTCACGGACATTGAGAAGCCAACTGCTAAACCTGACTTATCAACTGCTGCTCAAAACCAGTTTGCCGATAACTCATATTCCGACTATTCATTTCTTCGGGATCAGGAATTCAGCTATAATAATCGGGATGCATTTGACGTACAATCTATTCGGAAGGATTTCCCTATTTTACATCAAAAGGTAAACGGGAAGAACCTGATTTGGTTTGACAATGCTGCCACTACGCAGAAACCCGCACATGTAATCAATACGCTTACCCGCTTTTATCAACAGGATAATTCCAATATTCACCGTGCAGCGCATACTCTGGCGGCTCGCTCCACCGATGCTTATGAAGGTGCACGCGAAAAGGTGAAAGATTTCATTCATGCTTCTAGCACTGACGAAATCATCTTTGTGCGCGGAACAACCGAAGGGATAAATCTGGTAACCCAGACTTACGGGCGTAAATATATTCAGGAAGGCGACGAAATCATTATTTCAACCCTCGACCACCATGCCAACATTGTACCCTGGCAACAATTAGCCAAAGAGAAAAAAGCAAAATTGCTGGTGATTCCTATCAACGATAAAGGTGAAATCATTCTCGAAGAATACGAACGATTACTTTCACCACGCACTAAAATCGTATCCATTGGACAGGTAAATAATACCTTTGGAACGATACTTCCGGTGAAAACAATGATTGACATGGCCAAACGCTATGGTGCACGGGTGTTGATTGATGGCGCACAATCCATAGCACACACACCGGTAGATGTGCAGGAACTTGGTTGTGATTTCTTTGTCTTCTCAGGTCATAAAATTTATGCACCTGACGGAATTGGGGTAGTTTATGGAAAAAAAGAAGTGCTGGATATTTTGCCTCCGTGGCAGGGTGGCGGCAATATGATTCAGGATGTAACTTTCGAAGAAACTATTTTCAACGGACCGCCGGCACGTTTTGAAGCAGGAACCCCCAATGTGGGTGATGCTGTAGGACTGGGTGCTGCGCTCGATTATGTAAGTCATATAGGTTTAATCAATATTTCGAAATATGAACATTATCTTACGGAATATGCCCGTGAACATTTATCGAAAATCAATGGCCTACGTCTCATTGGTAATCCACGTGAACGTGTAAGTGTCGTTTCATTTATTCTGAAAGATATTCCTACGCCCGAAGTAGGCCGGTTACTTGATAAAGAAGCCGGAATTGCCTTGCGTGCCGGTCATCATTGTGCACAACCTGCTTTGCGACGATTGGGAGTAGAAGCTACCGTCCGTCCGTCATTCTCGTTTTATAATACAACAGATGAAATTGACAAACTGGTGAACGCCGTACGACAAATACTATCAAACAGATAAGATCCTAAATTAGAAAAAATGTATTGACGGGATGACTCAAAATCATTCCGTCAATTTTATAGTATAGCATTTGTAATCAGCCGAAAACCTATCGTGTAAAACTGAGCGAACCAATAAAGAAAATCTTACAAATAGCTGCTCTTTGCCAGGATACAGAGAAGTATTTAAAATAATTTCTATTGAAGGCTGTTTCATCGTGAGGCAGCCTTTTTTATTGCACTTCTGCCGGCAAGCCCGCTCCTATGCCATTCATTGGGCAGCCGTACAACCCCCGTTCCGCCACCTTCACTCCTATTCGTTTTCAATGGCAGGATACCTGTTTGCCATTTTTATCCGGCCAAAACTTCTCTACGCTCCCCGAATATCCCGTTTTCGTGTACCTTTCCGACACAACTTTCGTTGGCTTGTTTTTTATCTAAACCCCACCGGATTCCGGTCTTCATCTGGTCGCACCTCAGAGGGGGTTGCCTGGGGGTTTCCTGGGGGTTGGCTG
>Ga0302209_10001469_pt1 | contig 10111 bp, 3 predicted proteins | sample II_Fen_E3_1_FD_194574 | JGI IMG/M metagenome (GOLD analysis project Ga0302209, IMG submission 194574) | Peat permafrost microbial communities from Stordalen Mire near Abisko, Sweden - II_Fen_E3_1 | ecosystem: Environmental > Terrestrial > Soil > Wetlands > Permafrost | place: Sweden: Abisko...
GTTAGTCCGTTTACACTGGTTATGCCGGTCAGAGTCTTTGGAACATTTGCTATAGGTAAAACACCTGTCACTTTCGTTGTTAAATCAATTCCCCCGGCAAGCATTGTATTAGTAACCTTTCCGGCACCAATTACAAGCGATGGGGTCAATAGGGTTGTTCCTGTTGCTGTCCCTGTAACATCTCCTGTTGCATTCGGTGTAAAAGCGATTGACTGGTTTCCTGTTATTAATGGAAAATTTATCCAATTGCTTCCGTTCCATTGAAGAAAATCTCCTGCTGATTTTACGGAGACAGAAACATCGGTCAATGCATCCAGGGCATGATTATGGCTTAACGGAGCAGCATCTGTAATGCCATATCCGATCAGGGTTGTAGGATTAGTCCCCGAGATAACTCTTCCCTGGGCATCTGTTGTTACCGATTTATAGGTACCTGCCGTTCCAACCGGCTTTAATGTCATTGCAACTGTTCCGGATGTATTTGTAATATCACCTGTTAGAGCCGGAAAATGAACCGGAGCTAAAATTCCTGCTGCATCTGTTGATCCTGAAAGATCGACAGGGCTTGCGGATAAAGTTTGTCCGGTTAACGACAAATAATTTGTACCTCCCGGATTTAATAATGTAATATCACCTCCGGTTGCACCCGGGGCAATAGTACTTGTTGATAGTGTAATACCACTTAACGTTAATCCGGATCCAATCTTAATAGCCTGAGGTGTACCTGTTGATACGGCTCCGATCAATGAGTTTGCAGCCAAATCTGACATTTTTGATAGAGAGACTGCTTTATCCGCCAGACCCAGATTTGTGCCATTTCCATTTCCTGTCAAAGTAGCATCCGTGTTTACAACCGACATTCCACCATTTGCCGATAACGTGGTACCGGTTAAAGTTAATCCTGTTCCAATTGTAATAACCTCCGGTGTACCGGCTGTTGATGACACTTTACCAAGTAAAGCAGGACCTGTTATATTTGCCAGTTTTGCAAGAGTCACTGATCTATCTGCAATTTTTGAACTACTTACTGCATTATCAGCAAGGCCAAGATTCGTAGTATTTCCATCTCCTGTTAAAGTTGCATCATGTGTTACGTTTGTCATGCCTCCTGCTGAAGCTGTCGTTATTCTTCCCGAAAGTTCTTTCAATGCACCCTGAACATTCGAAGCAATTATTCCATCACCTCCTGCAACTGTCACTTCGGCTGCTGTAGCATCTGTTCCTGCCGTTACTAATCCTTTCGAATCGTAGGTTATTTTGGTATGGGAAGCTCCCGATATGGCAGCGTTACCGGTCAGTTTAGACGTTATATCTGAGCTATTTCCATCAATCAACGTTTTTAAACTTTCAAGTGTGGTTTGAACATTCGTTCCGGTAACACCTGTGATAGCTGTATTCGAAATCCCGGAAGCAACTGAACTTCCTGCAGCAGGAATGCCCCAGGTTCCATCTCCCTTCAAAAATGTTCCGGCTGTACCGCTTCCGACAATTGCTGTTACAGGTATGGTATTTGCACCAAAAAGTGCTGTACTTAGAGTTCCCGTTAAATTGGAAGTATTCAGATTACCGGTAAGAGTTGAACCGGTTATATTTCCCGTGGTGGTGATTGAACCTGAAGTGTTTATTGAACTTGGTGTAATTGCTCCTAAACCCAGCGTAATGGTTGAATTAGGCAGTATGTTGGATACAGAAGAAGTAATACCGCCTGATGGTATTACATTAACGGACGTAAGTCCCCCTCCTCCACCTGAACCCATATCAGTCCAGTTAAAGCTTCCACTCCCATTTGAGGTCAATACCTGACCATAATTACCATTTGTGGATATCCCGCTTATTTTGGTCGGCGTAATAGCCTGGGAAGCTATTCCCAATAGACTTAATGAAGTTCCGCTACCGGTTAAGCTGGTATCGTGCGATACTATTCCACTGCCGCCGCCACTGCCGCCCGATGATCCGAATATTGCCGCCAGGTCGACATGACTGTCCCTTGGACCTGATATGGAAAGAATTGTACCGGCAAGACTCAGTGATTGATAAAGATCGGCCAGACTTACTGCGTTGCCACCTTTTATTGATAAATTTTGCGCTGCATCAAGACTCAACACCGGAGTAGCGGTTGTTAATAATGCTGCATCCACATAACCTTTAGTAACAGCATCTTTGGCATTCACCGGAGTAGCGAGGTTGGTAATCTTAAATCCGCCCATAGGTATATTGGCTGTAGGTGCACCAAATCCACTTAATGGAATATTGGATTTATCCAAATCCACATTTCCAACGGTACCATCCAGTATTTTTGCAGATGTTACGGCATTATTGGAAATGGTAACAACACCTGTTGTGTTCTGTGTGGCATCACCGCTCATTGGCAACGAAGTACCAGTACCCGTTCCGGTACCGCCATCTGTAATACCATAGCCGGCAAGCGTGGTAGGTTTTCCTTTTAGATCGCTGAAATTACCGGTAGTTGCAACTGTTGCAAGTGCCGATGAATTTACTTTGTTACCCAGCTCTGAGTTTATTTTACTTGATGACCAGGTCTTAGTGGTTGAAGCGGATGTATCATCAATGGATACTCCCCCACCACTGGACGTGGAATATAAGGCATAAGGGACACTTAACAATTCACTGGTCCCTGCAATGCTATAATACGTACCTCCATCAGGATCTGTTTCTGTCTTTATATAATAGACACCTTTTCCCCAATCGATATTTGCAAATACACCTGATAAGACAATTCCATTACCTATTTCAACGTTGATAAGACCATTTTCATTGGTAGTGGTAGTTTGCAATTCTACAAAAACCGGAGTCTGGTTTTGTAAAATGCTAATCTTCATGCTTACCTTTTTATTCGTTACCAATACGTTATAGCTGTTCCTGATGATTGCCTGATAACTCATTTTCTGAGGAACCTGTGCAAAAATACTTATGACTATCAATATTGCAGCGAAAAGAGTAACTATTTTTTTCACCATAATTATTTTTTTATTATTTTAAACGTTTTTGTAATATGAGGGGAATTCTTCTGCTTCTTTTGGTCTACAACCAGGTAGTAGGTTGTCGGAGGCAGATTACTCATTAATATTAATGTCTTCTTGCTAGTAACTACTTCTGTTTTTAAAAGCTGTGAAGTTGCGTCATACAAACTGTAGGTTACACTTTCATCGATATAATACTGAATCAGCAATGTCAGTACTTTCTCTACCGGATTGGGATACACCGAACATTGCAGGGATATTCCGGTAGCCAAATCAGATCCTGATTCTGCTAAAATTTCATAAGGTTGCTGTACGCCCTGTGCCACAGAACCTGTGATATCAGAATTTACGGTATAAACCACCTGACCAACACTATAGGATACAGATCCTCCATACCCATAAGCCATACCACCGGAAGTTGGTATTGATTCCTGTGCCTGCAATCCTGTTACTCCGAGGAATAAAATGATTGTTGTACTTATTTTAAGGATTATATGTTGCATTCCGGTTTTGTATTAATGAGATGTTGCCAATATCTCAACATTCTTTTAAAGTTGAATTTATCGGCTTAGATAGATGAATTATTAATATTTTTTTATCTGTTGCTATATCTGTTTTATACGTGCATTTGCTTTCTATTCCTGAATAATTAATAATTCTAAATAAATAATCAACGCTTAGCATTTTTTTTAAAACACGGCCAACGTATGTTTCCTTTGTCTCGCTGTTAATAATTGACACACAAATTTCCTTATCTCTATTGGTTCTTATAGCCAATAAGAATATTTATTGTTGCTGTGATCGTTTCAACTTCTAAAATCTTCTTCAACAACCAAATATTTAAGAATTTCAGCTTAAAAAGAAACAGGTATGATTGACTTTTCAAATACAAAAAAACGCTAAACAATATTCCTCACAGAAGGGGTTCTATACTAAAATTGAATAATACCCGTTGCGAAAGTAATATTTTTTTCCAACTTATTGACACTGCAATTTACAGGTTTAAATGCTACACCGACTGTACTATTTGCTACACTACTTCCTTTTCATTTACGTTGAAGCTTACAAATAACATTTAACGTCCTTTTATACCTGCAATACAGCAAGCTTTTCACAAAGCTGTTGTATTTAAATAACTTGTGATTAATGCTACATAAGCCGGGCTCTTGTTTCTGACTAAAACCAGCTACAAAACAGAATTTAAATAAGAATATCATTTAGTTTAAGAATGTTTTTGAATAAAAAAAGATCAATCTACAATTAAAACAGATTATTTTCAAATTTATGAATAAATCAAAGTTTACATAGTCCTTACTTTCAATATATTATATTCATATTCAGTCATTGAACGCACTCGTAAAATAATAAAAATGCGGATATTAATTAAAATCTTTTAGAAGCCTTTCAATTAGCAAAAAATGAAATTGTCTATTTTATTTAAAATGATCCTGTAGTAATTAGAGCTACATTTCGTTGGATTTATTTACGATGCATTTGTTAATATATGCTTATTATTTTGCATATACGTCATTATTTATTTATAATATAACCCTTAAGTGAAATTTATTTAATTACATTTAACTTTTAAACTCAAGTTTCAGTAACACCATTTAACAATACAACCTGGTTTTATTGCCTTTAACAAAATAAATAAATTGATTTAATAACTAAAGCATAATGACGGTCACTCTTTTTAACAGGATATTGTTTGCTACTATTTTTACAAAAAAATGTATAAAAGGGTTTAAAGGGTTGAAGGGTTTGAGAGTTTGAAAGTTTGAAGAGTTTGAAGAGTTTGAAGAGTTTTCAATAAAGAAGGCTGTCTCAAATTAAATTTGAGACAGCCTGTCTTTATTGAAGGTACAGCCCGGTTAACAAGCTGTGATTGACTTTAGATTTCTAGATCCACCTTACATAGCAAAAATCCTGACGGTGCGGTAAATCTTCATTTTTAGGGAACATACGGAAACCGTATTTAAAAGTACCGGCCATATTTAATTGAAATTCGAGGTTGAAAAACAATTTTGTATCTTCTGTCTTTACCAGTTTAAGTTCCTGTACATCATAAAGAATATCCACATTATTCTTTCCTAATTTTGTGGACACTAATTCAATACCAATACCCTTATCATTAATTTCATGGACGTCAATAACGATATTGATTGTATATACCTCACCAACTTCAGGGTTATGAATAAGCTTCTCAGGTACATCCATCAAAGCTACTTCAATATTATCCCAGCCCTTTGCTATTTTTTCTTTCCAGGCTGCAATTTCTTTTGCCTTCGCAAACTTATTGGCTTTCAGGATGGCCGAACGGGTTGACAATTTTGTATAGAACCGCGAGATATAATCATCGATCATCCGCTTGGTTGTAAACCGCGGGGTTATCTGGGCAATGGAGTTTTTAATTACCTGAATCCATTCAGGGGAATAGCCCTTTGTATTTTTAGCATAGTAAAGCGGAATAATTTCATTTTCCAACATGCTGTAAATAGTAGCTGCATCCAACTGATCCTGATGAACATCATTTTCGTAGGTCCGTTTTTCAGTCAATGCCCAACCTGCACCCTTTACATATCCTTCGAGCCACCAGCCATCAAGCACTGAGAAGTTAAGTACTCCGTTCATTTGTGCTTTTTCACCGGATGTCCCCGAAGCTTCCAACGGACGGGTTGGTGTATTCAGCCATATATCAACACCGCAAACCAATCGTTTTGCCAGTCGCATATCATAGTTTTCAAGGAAAATAACTTTTCCCAGGAACTGTGGCATACGCGATATTTCAACAATGCGCTTAATCAATCCCTGTCCTCCACCATCTGCCGGGTGTGCTTTTCCTGTAAAGATAAACTGAACAGGTTGTAAAGGGTTGTTGACAATGCGTTCAAGCCTTTCAAGGTCAGTGAAGAGCAAGTGAGCCCTTTTATACGTTGCAAAGCGTCGTCCAAAGCCGATAATTAATGCATTCGGGTTGATAGCTTCCAATACAGAAACTATCCGCGAGGGGTCACCCTGATTCTTTAACCAGTTTTCACGGAACTGGTTTTTAATATAATCGACCAGTTTATTTTTAAGCCCCATACGGGTATCCCATATTTCCTGATCCGGAATTTTATATACGCCTTCCCAAATCTTCATATTCGATTGGTCGGCGTAGAATGCTTTGGTAAAATATTTTTCATACACAGCTTTCCAGTCGGAAGACGTCCATGTCGGCAAGTGAACCCCATTGGTCACATACCCCACGTGCAGCTCTTCCGGGAAATATCCTTTCCATATTGGCTGAAACATTTCCTGTGATACTTTCCCGTGCAACCAGCTTACTCCGTTAACTTCCTGGCAGGTATTACATGCAAATGTACTCATGCTGAATTTTTCATTGTGATCACCCGGATGTTCACGACCCATATCGATAAACTCATCCCAGCTGAGATTGAGCTTACCGGGATATTCGCTCATATATTTCTGGAACAGGTTTTCTTCAAAACTATCATGTCCTGCGGGTACAGGTGTATGAACGGTATATAGTGAACTTGCACGAACAATTTCCAGTGCCTCATTAAAGGATAAATTTTTATCAGCCACCAAATCGACCAGACGCTGGGCATTTATTAATGCTGCATGACCTTCATTACAATGATACACATCTTTTTCGATTCCCAGTTTTTTTAGTGCCAGTATGCCACCTATTCCCAACAGTATCTCCTGTTTCATCCTGTTTTCCCAATCTCCCCCGTAAAGTTGATAGGTGATCGGACGGTCGAACTCACTGTTCATGTCATTGTCAGTATCCAGTAAATAAAGAGCAATACGGCCCACCGAAACTTTCCACAGATAAGAATAAACAGTACGACCCGGGTATGGCACTTCAATGATGATCGGTTCATCATTTTCATCTTTCATTTGTTTTAATGGAAGATTGTTGAAGTTCTGAGCTTCGTACACAGCGACCTGTTGTCCATCAACAGAAAGTGACTGTGTAAAGTATCCGTAACGGTATAAAAAACCTACAGCTGTCAAATCGACATTGCTGTCACTGGCTTCTTTCAAATAATCACCTGCAAGCACTCCCAACCCACCTGAATAGATTTTCAATACTTCTGTCAACCCGTATTCCATGCTAAAATAAGCAATAGAAGGAACTTTCTTGTTTTTTGGTGCGTTTAAATAGGTCTTAAAATCACTGTAAACAGTTTCCACTTTTTTGATAAACTCTACATTCTTCCCCATTGCCACCAACTTTTCGTAGTTGAGTATATTCAATAGCAGTACGGGGTTTGAAGATGCTTCTACCCATGCATCATGATCAATTTGACGAAACAACGTCTTTGCATTGCTATCCCATGTCCACCAGATATTATGGGCTATTTCTTCTAACTTATTCAAACTCTCAGGAAGATGCGATCGCACATTAATTTCCTTTAAATTTGTATCATTTACGTTGTTAACTTTAAGTTTCATAAGCGTTGTAAATCTTTTTTATTTAACTAATACTAATACTACTATTTTATGCTATGCAATATATTGTTTATACGTTCTTTTGGGATTAAAGAAATAATAAAACGCTGATTTACGCAGATCGAGCGTATAAAAGCGGATTCTTTTAATAAGTATGATTTTATTCAATCTCAATTCAAACAAGTTGGAGTTTATCATAATACACAATTCAATACCAACTTATACGAATTATATCCTCCCGATTGCTATCGGAATTAAATCTGCCAATTCATTTTAAATAAGCGTTATATTCTTTTGAATTTGGAATAGGACATTTAATTATTCCTACGACTTAAGTAATCATAGTTATTTAATGATCTATTTGATAACTTATAAATACTTACTTGTCAGCAATCTGTCAATTATGAATTATGAATTATGAATTATTTAAGATTCAAGCTACAAAAATAATTAAAAAGGTCTGGTTTTCGAAATAATCTCTACCAAAACTTCCGATATTCATTTCAAACGTTTGCGTAAGTTTTTAATCTTACGCGTTAATTCGCTTGTTTTTATTAGCAAGGGCTATGCTGTATGCTTTATCATAATAATGGATAAAATGTTTCCAGAGCGCTTTTTCGGCAATCGCTGATGCTTTCTTGCGTACGCTTTTTACTTGTTCTTCATTCAGCGAGGCAAAGGTATAAATCATTTCAGCAATATGTTTCGCTACAATGTACCCGTTGTAGTCGGAACGTTGAATTACTCCTACCCCCTGGTCAATCTCATGGAAATTATGCGCTACCCATTGACCAAAACCCGATAAATCGGTAGTAATGGTCGGCACCGAGAATGCAATACTTTCCAATGGAGTATATCCCCACGGTTCATAATACGATGGAAACACGGACAGGTCCATACCTATTAACAAATCATAGTACGATTTGTTGAAAATTCCATCCTCTCCGTTTAAATAAGAAGGAACAAAAATTATTTTTACTGCCTGTGTAGGTATATTGGTAAAATGGAACCAGTGGATGGCAGACATAATATTATCGCTGTAGTAATCGTGCAATTCATGTGTCGTAAACCGATTCCAGCTCTGAAGTTTATTCTCAGGATGATTTAAACTTGAAGCCAAGTCTATCCGTGAACCCTTGATATAGGCAGGAACCATGATAAATACAACGATTTCCCTGGCAATGTCTTTATAATCCGTCAATAGCTTCAACGACTCCAGGAAGGTGTCGATCCCTTTATTTTTATATTCATACCTTCCAGCCGTACTTACAAACAAGGCATCTTTGCTCAATTCGTAGCCAAGTAAGGTCTCGGCCACTTTTCGCAATGAGGCACGGGCTTCAGTTCTCTTTGCCGTGAATTGCTTTCCTTTGGGTATAAAGTCATCTTCCCAGCCGTTGGGAGTGATTACATCCGGTTTCTTGTCAAGCAGCTGTTCACATTCAAAACCTGTTATTTCACTTACTGTCGTAAAGCAATCGACCAGATGGGCAGCAATCTTCTCAGTTGAATGCTTCGAAACCATATTCAGTTCGTACGACATCTGATCACCGTTGTACTCATACAGGTAATCGTATAGGGGCTTGTGATTCCCTGCAATGGATCGGCCAATGGAAGTGGCATGTGTGGTAAAAACAGTCGCTACTTCGGGAACATGTTTTTGGATATAAAACGCACCAAAAGTAGTCATCCATTCATTAAAATGTGCTATCACCGGGTTTTCTGTACCCAACTTAAAAAAGCGGTAATAGCTTTCAATAATCATTCCGGTGGAATAGCCAAACATCGACGATTCATCATAATCCCCGTAGGCAGCCATTGAGTTTACACCTGTTTGTTCCCAGACCTCTGCATAAATCTCATTTTTCTTTACCAGCAATGGAATAAAATCAACCAGTACGGCTATCGGCCTTCCCGGGATATTCCATCGGCCGACACGAATTTTCAACTGGTACTCTTTGTCTGTAAAAATCTTCCAGTCCTCATACATACCTGGTATTTCCTCAAAATACGGACAATGTTTGTCAATCCAGACATCGGGTCCGATAAATATCAGTTTGTCCGGATGCAATTGTTGCAGGGTTGCTGCGCGTGTGGATAGAACGGTATAAATACCTCCCACCATGTTACATACTTCCCAGCTTGTTTCAAAAATATACTCAGGTTTCAACGTTAATGGCATGAATTTCTGTTTTAAATTAAAAAGCAAAGATAATATTATTATGTGCAAAATTTTGTTAGTATTTCAAAAGTCTACAGGTTTAACAATGTCCGGCAAGGAAATACGTCGAAATTATTGATTATTTACACTTGAATTCGATATTCCGTAAATAAAGTAATCGCACAATGTCAGCCATCCTATTGGTTAATTGAATATTTTAAAAGGATATAAAGCGAATTTATTTTATATAAAATGGTTTTATTTCCCAATTACGAATTGAAGTACTTTAACCAATGACGTTTAGTAAAGTAGAAATAACCTCAAAATTTAAGAAAACATTCAAAGATACTTCGTATACGTTGAGGTTTGAGAGGTTTAATTGTTAAGGTTAAGTCCCTAAGGGTGATGCATCCAGTCTAAAAAAAACTATTTTCATCATTCACATTTATTTAACTTACTATACATTCTTTAATTCTATATTGAGTTCCAATTATTTACAATGAAACAC
>Ga0302209_10001470_pt1 | contig 10105 bp, 7 predicted proteins | sample II_Fen_E3_1_FD_194574 | JGI IMG/M metagenome (GOLD analysis project Ga0302209, IMG submission 194574) | Peat permafrost microbial communities from Stordalen Mire near Abisko, Sweden - II_Fen_E3_1 | ecosystem: Environmental > Terrestrial > Soil > Wetlands > Permafrost | place: Sweden: Abisko...
TGCCGCCCTGATAAGCCTTACGTTTATGGCACCCAGCAAAACCTTTAATATGCCGGGACTTATCAGTTCATCATACATCATTCCAAATGAAAAGCTACGGAAACAATTTGTTGATTTTCTGGAAGCATCAGAATTAACCGGTGGTAATATCTTTGCCTATGCGGCAACAGTAGCTGCTTATGAAAAAGGAGAAAACTGGCGACAACAAATGCTCACCTATGTACAGGGGAACATTGATTTTGTTGTTGATTTTTTGAAAACAAACATACCTCAGATCAAACCCATGATTCCTGAAGCCTCTTTTTTAGTTTGGCTAAACTGTGAAGAACTTGGAATGGAAACAGATGAATTGTTCGACTTCTTTGCCAAGAAAGCAGGGTTGGGCTTAAATAAGGGTACTACCTTCGGTCAAGGCGGAGAATATCATTTGCGTCTTAATGTGGCCTGCTCAAGATTAATTTTAAAGAAAGCAATGGAACAATTATCAAAAGCTGTGAATGGAAGAGTTTGAAAGTTTGAAGTTTGAGGGTTTGAAGTTTATTATTTCGGACTCATTTTATTAACTGATTAATTATTTATTCCACTCAATCAACTAACTCAACCAATCATCTTATTCAACATAATCAACTATTTAACCAATCAACCATGGACGTCAAGATAGAACAATCCTGGAGAACAGAACTCCAATCTGAATTTGATAAAGACTATTTTGCAGGACTGACTGATTTTGTACGAAATGAATATAAAACCAGATTGACATTTCCACCGGCTTCTCTCATTTTCAATGCATTCGACCAATGCCCGTTCGATCAAGTGAAAGTGGTAATTATTGGCCAGGATCCATATCATGGTGATGGACAAGCCCAAGGGTTATGTTTCTCAGTAAACGATGGAGTTGCATTTCCACCATCGTTACTCAATATTTTTAAAGAAATTGAACGTGACTTAGGAAAGTCTACTCCAACCAGTGGCAATCTGACGCGTTGGGCTCAACAAGGCGTTTTATTGCTAAATGCGACATTGACCGTCCAGGCACATATGGCAGGCTCCCATCAGGGGAAGGGCTGGGAAACATTTACTGACGCTGTTATTCACAAATTAGCCACAGAAAAAGAGCATTTGGTTTTTATGCTCTGGGGTTCGTACGCACAAAAGAAAGGAGCTTTTATTGACTCTCAAAAGCATTTGACACTGAAATCTGTCCACCCATCTCCACTATCCGCTTACCGGGGATTTATAGGCAATAACCATTTTTCATTGGCAAACCAATATCTTAAAAAGAATGGTATCCCTGAAATTAATTGGTGACAAAAGTAAAAGAGGCTGTTTCAAAGTTATCTGACCCAAAAAAGTTGGACTGATTAATAATTAAAATTGAATTGGACTGAGTTCGGAACATAACCGGACTTAGTCCTTTTAGTTTTTAGTTGATTCTAAAGTTATTATAGGAATGAATATAGCTTTTAAGCTCATATTCAGCTATTCATTGTTCAACCCTCATGCGAACCCTGAAAACCTTGAATGAATATGAATACCGCAAATAAAAAACTCTTTTATCAATATTTCCACATCTAGTACCAAAAAATAGACCTGCAAAACATCTATTAATGATACTTTTGTTTGTAAAACAGAAACAACCCAACATGAAAAATAAAAGATCAATTTTACTGGCATTTCTCTTTCTTTCGATATCAATTTTCGCAACCAATAAACCTCAAAATGCCGATATAATTGTTTCACTTGATGGAACCGGCAATTATCAGAAAATACAGGAGGCAATAGATGCTGTGAAGCCCAATCAACAAACCAGGACAATCATATTTATAAAAAACGGGCTTTATAAAACCGAAAAGCTTATAATTCCAGAAGAGAAACAAAACATTACGCTGATAGGCGAAAGTCGCGACAAAACAATTATCAGCTATCATATTTTCGATTGCAGTGAAGGTTTAAATCATAAATGCCCGGCAGAAGATGCAGCCAAATGGGCAGGACTGGCAATACGTACATCGGCCACCCTGTCGGTTTATGGGGTTGGCTTTCATGCGGAGAATATCACGTTTCAAAACACTGCAGGGCCTGTAGGGCAAGCATTAGCTATAACTATCTGTTCCGATAAAAACATTTTCATCAACTGTGCATTCTTAGGCTATCAGGACACAATCTATTTATGGACTGCCAATAAACGAAGCTATTTCAAAAACTGCCTCGTACTAGGCCGAACCGACTATATTTACGGAGGTGGGATTGCTTTCTTTGATGCCTGTGAAATAAAAAGCTTTGGTGGAGGTTGGATAACGGCACCTTCCACACCAAAGGAACAGCCTTATGGATTCGTATTTAGCCAATGTAAACTGACCTACGCTATCAATAGTCCCAGAAATGGAGATGATAATGCAAATGTTAGTTTGGGACGTCCCTGGCATAATTACCCGAAAGTAGCCTGGATAAACTGTGAAATGTGTAAGGAAATCAACCCCTTGGGTTGGCCAACAACATGGAGGATGGAATATGCCGCAACAAGTACGGATTTGCATTTGTATGAATACAAAAACAGCGGTGAAGGAGCTAATATGAAAAGCCGTTCGAAATGGGCCGGTTTGCGTGCATTGACTGTTACAGAAGCCAAAGAATACTCGCTAAGAAAAGTATTATCAGGAAACGACAACTGGAGTCCTCTTAAGTAATCATTTATATCACTATTTAATAGTTCATTTTTATAGTTCATTTTTATGTTCAAAAAGATTTTTACAGCCATTGTTTTTTTGTTGCTATTGTTTCCTGCATTTTCGCAAAACGACCTGAAACTATGGTACAACAAACCCTCTCATGCATGGACAGATGCTCTTCCTCTTGGTAACGGACGCCTTGGCGCCATGGTCTACGGCATTCCCCAATCGGATACCATTCAAATAAACGAAGATACATTCTGGTCGGGAAGTCCTTATCAAAACGTAAATCCCAACGCAAAGCAGGCATTGAAAACCATACAGAAATACATTGATAAAGGTAACTATGTTGAAGCTCAGAAAATGGCACTTGACAAAATCATTGCAGATAAGAATATCACCTCACATGGTCAGGCATATGAGTCCATAGGTAATCTGGTGCTCACATTCCCGGGCCATGAAAACTATAGCAATTTTTACCGTGACCTGGATCTGAACAAAGCTATTGCAACGGTTAAATATACAGTGAACGGAGTTGAATATACCCGTGAAACTTTTACATCCTTTGTCGACCAGCTAATCATAATTCGGTTGACAGCCAATAAAAAAGGTAAAATCACCTTTAATACCTCCTTTGCTGGTCCGTTGAAGAAAAACAGGGTTACAGTAAACAGTTCTGTAACGGCTCTAAACAATAATATTTTAGTTGTTACAGGAAAATGCACCAAGGGAAAAGAAGAAAACATTCCAAACCTGCTGAATTTTAATTCACAAATTAAAGTGGTAGCCGAAGGTGGCAAGCAAACAGCAGACAACAACAGTCTCACTGTTACCAATGCCGATGTAGCCACCATTTATATTTCTGTGGCGACCAATTTTGTAAATTACAAGGACATCTCTGGAAATGCAGAAAAAAGAGCCAGGGAATATCTGACTAGATTTTCTAAAAGCTATGAAGTGGCTAAAGCAGAACATATCTCGGCTTATCAAAAGCAGTTCAACCGGATGCAGTTGTATCTTGGCCAAACCGATCAATCAGCCAAACCAACTGATCAACGTATTGCCGAATTCTCAACTAAAAACGATCCGTCGCTTGCAGCCACTTACTTTCAGTTTGGACGCTATCTGCTTATTTCATCTTCACAACCGGGAACACAGCCGGCCAACCTTCAGGGTATCTGGAATCCGGATGCAGGACAATACCCGGCATGGGATAGTAAATATACTACCAATATCAATGTAGAAATGAACTACTGGCCGGCGGAAGTAACCAATTTGAGCGAATGTCACGATCCCTTCATCCAGTTAATAAAAGATGTCAGTGAGACCGGAAAGCAATCTGCCTCTGTTATGTATGGTGCAAAAGGATGGATGCTTCATCACAATACTGATATATGGCGTTCAACCGGGGCAGTAGACAGAACAGCAGGGATTTGGCCAACCTGTAATGCCTGGTTTTGTTCCCATTTGTGGGAAAAATACCTGTATTCCGGTGATAAAGATTACCTGAAAGAAATATATCCAATTCTAAAAGGAGCAGCTGAGTTTTATACAGATTTCCTTGTAAAAGACAGCAAGACAGGTTATATGGTTGTTTCGCCTTCTGTTTCACCTGAAAACACTCCGGGCTTTCAATCATACGATTATACTAAGCCAGATGGAACTGTAGTTAAGGAAAGAGCATGCTTCTTTGCAGGGGTAACCATGGACAATCAATTGGTTTTCGACCTGCTCTCAAATACAATTGAGGCAGCGAATGCTTTAAATACCGACAAAGAATTCACTGAAAAGATAAATAATCTTCGTTACCAATTGCCACCCATGCAAATCGGAAAATATACTCAACTTCAGGAGTGGCTGGAAGACTGGGACCGAAAAGTATCGGGACATCGCCATGTTTCTCATCTCTGGGGAATGTTTCCCGGACGTGAAATTTCACCTTACACAAACCCGCAGTTATTCGAAGCTGCCCGCAATTCATTAATCGGCCGTGGTGATGCCAGTCGTGGGTGGTCGATGGGCTGGAAGGTCTGTCTATGGGCCCGTTTCCTTGATGGAAATCATGCCTATAAGTTAATTCAGAATCAATTGAAGCTAAAAGATGCAGCCGTAACTATCAAAGACGAAAACGGAGGTATCTATGCCAATATGTTCGATGCTCATCCACCGTTTCAAATAGATGGAAACTTTGGTTGTACTGCCGGTATTGCCGAAATGCTGATGCAAAGTCATGATGGTGCAGTCACTTTGTTGCCTGCTTTGCCTGATGTTTGGGCAAATGGATCGGTCAAAGGACTCAGGGCCAGAGGAGGATTTGAAATTGTATCTATGGAATGGAAAAACGGGGAAATAGCTTCTCTAACCATAAAGTCATCACTTGGTGGAAACCTGAGACTCAGAACTGTTTCAAAATTGGCAGGGGATAATATCGCCCTTGCAAAAGGGGATAATAAAAATTCTTTCTTCACCCGGCAAGCAATATCCAGGCCTAAGATATCTGACCTGGCATTGTTCACAGGTACAGGCATAAAATCAACTTTTGAATACGATGTGACTACCGAAGCTGGTCAAACATACTCATTTAAACTCTTGAAATAATACTGATAAAACAGAAACAAAAGACACGTGAAATTGTATAAATTACTGTCCGTAAGTTTCTTTTTGGGGTTATCCTTGTTTATATCCGTTACTCAGGCTATATTACAAGATGGGTTAAAAAGTTGCAAAACAGTTACACTAAAAAAAAACAAGGAGTTTACAATTTAATGTAAGCTCCTTGTAATAATAGATTTAGTTAAGTCGGGATGACAAGATTCGAACTTGCGACCACCGGTCCCCCAGACCGGTACTCTAAACCGGACTGAGCTACATCCCGCTCGCTTGTTTAGTAGTACAAAAATAAACAAAAAAAACATTTGAGAGAAATTTTGGTATGTGTTTTTACTAGAAAAACTGATACTAAAAAAAAATAAATTTTACATTAATGGACTGAATAATCTGGCAAAGGATTCTTTCAGTTTTTGCCTCCGCTTTCTGTTTGTCCAGACTTCGAGGTCTAATTCTTCACAATTCAGGATATCATTTACGTACAGTTCTCTTAATTTAATAGCAGTATCTGGGTCGTAAATAAAGGCATTTGCTTCGAAGTTTTGCATAAAGCTGCGCTCATCGAGGTTACAAGAGCCAACAATAGAAATAAAATCATCAATGACTATCGCTTTGCTATGCAAGAAACCCTTATTATACCTGAAAACCCTTATTCCAGCTTCGAGTGCCCTTCCAAGATAGCTGCTGGTACTTGCATCCGAAAGCCTTGAATCAGATCTGGCAGGAATCATTAACCGGACATCCACCCCACTCAAGGCTGCCATTTGAAGGCTGGAAGCAATTACTTCCGTGGGCATAAAGTAAGGAGAATGTATATAGATATATTTCGTAGCTGAAGAAATGGCAGATGCTATACCCTGCATAATTGCCTCCCAGTCTGAATCAGGACCACTATTGACCAGTTGAACCATATTCTGTTCAAACTTTTTAGGCTCCGGGAAGTATTCAGGTCCATCAATCAGCTTTCTGTCTACAAAAAACCAATCCACCATAAACAGAAGTTGGAGTCCATGTACTACTGATCCTTCCATTCGAACAAAAGTATCGCGCCATTTACCCAATGAATTGCCATAAAGATACCGGTCAGCAATATTCAAACCACCCGTAAATCCTGTTATGCCGTCAACAATAATCAGCTTTCGGTGATTTCGATAATTGATCTTGCTGCTTCTTGATATTCTCCAGCGGAAAGGTAAAAACGGACGGAAATAAACTCCGGCATCTTTCAAAGACTTCAGATATTTCTTAGACAGGTCAAAACTCCCCCAATAATCATAGATCATTCTTACCCGCACTCCCTCACGGGATTTTTGAATAAGTAATTCACGCAACTGATTCGAGATTATATCGTCATCAAAAATAAAAAATTCAATATGGATATGATCTTTTGCATTACGTATAGCCTCAAAAACAGCTTTAAATGTGCTTTCCCCATCCGATAATACATCGATCTTATTGAATGCATACCCTGCAGATTCGCTATTCTTATACAGCAGCTTAATCAGGTTCAGCTGATTCTCATTCATTAACGTTGTATCCAGCTTATTGATATCAAAAGATGCAACCGGCCTGTCAGTGACAGAACGGATACTTTTTTGGGATATAATTTTTTTCTTGCGATAGTCCTGCCCCAGCAATAAATAAAAGAACATTCCTAATACCGGAATAAACAATAAAACCAATACCCACGATAACGACTTTGCCGGATTACGATTTTCCAGAAGCAATACCGAAATGGTACTGATAAGTGTATATGCATAAAGCGCAAGAAGAATTACTGTAATAACGTGGTTCATATAGAATTTGAAATTATGTTTTATTTTTTAAAGAACAACCATTCATGCCCTTCGAAAGATTTACGGGAGATGGGTTGAAACTGTAAAATGGGAGCTTTCACTCCCTCCGTAATCCGCAGAGGTGATACTTCAATATTAGCCTCATCCCACAAACCGGCTTCAATAAAGCTGCTTAAAATACTTGCACCTCCTTCTATCATAACAGAATGGATATTACGTTCGTAAATCTTATGCAGTATCGTTTTCAGGCAATCAGCATTGAAAATGATTTTTATAAACTCAACATTCGGTTTATTGTCCTGTTCCTTTTCGGTGAAAATCAAAGTAGGGATAGTGCCATCCATCATATTGTAATCTCCGGGGATACGTCCTTGCCTGTCAATGGCAATACGAATGGGTGACTTTCCTGACCAGTTACGGACATTCAATGACGGATTATCCAGTAAGACCGTATTGGCACCAACCAATATTGCCTGATTCTCGGATCTCATTTTATGCGTCAGTTGCCTGGTTATATTATTTGAAATCAGTAAAGGCGATTCACTGGAATCAATTCGTTTGCGGTCAATAAAACCATCCTGCGTTTGTGCCCATTTAAGCAACACGTAAGGACGCTTTTGTTCCTGGAAAATAAAAAATCTTTTATTTAATTCCCGGCACTCGTCTTCCAACACTCCAATAGTGACATCAATTCCCGCTTTACGGAGTATTGCAACTCCCCTACCCGATACTTTCGGATTAGGATCAAGCGTACCGATAACCACCCTGGGTATGCCACTTGAAACAATCAAATCGGCACATGGAGGTGTCTTGCCATAATACGAACAAGGTTCAAGGCTGACATACATAGTAGCCTGTTTGAGCAATTCAGGATCCTTCACTGAGTGAATGGCATTGGGTTCAGCATGCTCTTCCCCAAAATGACGATGATAACCTTCCCCTATAATCCTGTCATCACATACTAACACGGCACCGACCATGGGATTTGGGGCTACATGTCCTCCGGCAATCTGAGCCAGTTGCAGGCAGCGAGACATATATTTTAATTCATAATTCATAATGTACAATTCATAATTTGTAAAATCAATTACTAATTATTTTTCGTCCTTAGCAAATTGACATATTTCCTCTATCTTTGTATCATGCAAACCACTTTTGAACATATCCATTCCGAATTGAAGGGACTCTATCCTGAAACAGAAATAAAAAGTTTCAGTAATTTAATCATGGAAAAGCTGACAGGATTTTCACGAATGGAAATTCTCGTTAACAAAAATACACTTTTTTCTAATGAACAACATCAAGTAATTGAAAGTTTTATCGAAAAACTGAAGAATTTTGTACCAATTCAATATATTTTAGGCGAAACAGAGTTTTACGGACTCCCTTTTAACGTCAATGAGTCTGTTTTAATTCCACGCCCTGAAACGGAAGAACTGGTGGACTGGATTCAAAAAGAGAATAACAGGCATGCTGAATTGCACATACTGGACATCGGCACCGGTAGCGGTTGTATAGCCATTGCCTTGAAACACGAATTCTTAAATTCCACGGTAGATGCCTTTGATGTTTCAGAAAAAGCACTGGAAACAGCACAAAGTAATGCCATCCTGAATGAACTGGAAGTGAACTTTACCATAGTTGATATATTAAAAGCACCCGATTATTCGGCAAAGTGGGATATCCTTGTAAGCAACCCACCTTATATAACCGAGAGTGAAAAAAAAGACATCTTACCCAATGTGCTGAACCATGAACCTCACCTGGCTCTGTTTGTTCCGGACAATGACCCGTTGCTGTTTTACAGGAAGATTGCTCAATTTGCTAAAAAGCAGTTAAACCCAAACGGGAAGCTTTATTTTGAAATAAACAGGGAAGCAGGAAAACAATGCATGGAGCTGCTTACCGGAATGGGGTTTCAGAACGTAGAAGTACGGAAAGATATTTCAGGAAATGACAGAATGGTAAGAGCGGTTAATAGTAAGTAGACGGTAGGTATTAGTAGTTAGAAAGAAGAAGAAAATAGTTTAGAACATGATTAAACTGCACAAAGACCATCCCTGGATTCATTATTTTCTGTTATTGTTTGGTATACTGTGCATATCGTGGTCAGCTATTCTGGTGAAGATTGCCGGTATCAGCGGTTTTGGATCCGGTTTTTACCGTATGTTTATTGGCACTGTCGGCATTATTCCCGTTTGGCTCTATTTCAGGAAACCTGTAACCGATCGCAAGGGGGTTCAAATAGCCGTTATTTGCGGCGTTTTATTTGCCTGTGATATTGCACTGTGGAACACGTCCATTATGCTCTCCAAAGCCACCATATCCACTTTATTGGCCAATCTGGCGCCTGTATGGGTAGGTATCGGATCCATACTTTTCCTAAAAGAGAAACCATCCAGGACATTCTGGACAGGCACTTTTATTTCCATCCTGGGGGTAACCATTATCATAGGAATCGATCAGGTATTGCAGGCAAACCTAAATTTCGGGAATATACTGGCCATTATCGCCAGCATGTTTTATGGCGCCTATCTGATTACAGCCCGGAAAGGCAGAAATACTCTGGACACTTTTTCATTTACCACCATCTCCATGGTAGCCAGCACGGTGGTACTCGGATTTATCTGCCTGGTCACCTCCACCCCGCTATGGGGATTCAGCACAACCACATGGCTGGCATTAGGCACACTAGGCATAGTTCCTCAATTGTTGGGTTGGCTCGCCATTAACCAGGCACTTGGCCATATCCGTCCAACGGTTGCCTCCGTAACCCTGCTAAGCCAGACCGTATTTACAGCCATTTTCTCCGTTCTTATCCTGGGAGAAATACTTACCTTCCATGAAATTGGTGGAGCAGTAGTAGTATTGGTTGGAATTTATCTGGTGAACAGGAAAAAATAAATCGAATTCATGTATTTACAACACTTTTCCGCTTTTGACAAATAGATCCTTTTCGGAATGGGACACGTCCTTCGACATCTCGCAACTCACCCGTAAAAGCCACGGAAAAAGGGTTGAATTACCCGGAAT
>Ga0302209_10001472_pt1 | contig 10096 bp, 8 predicted proteins | sample II_Fen_E3_1_FD_194574 | JGI IMG/M metagenome (GOLD analysis project Ga0302209, IMG submission 194574) | Peat permafrost microbial communities from Stordalen Mire near Abisko, Sweden - II_Fen_E3_1 | ecosystem: Environmental > Terrestrial > Soil > Wetlands > Permafrost | place: Sweden: Abisko...
ATGATTTCAGCGGTATTATTTATTTCATCAATTGCGATCAGGTCAATCTCGGTTTCGCCTTTTCTATCCCAGTAACCGCCGAGCCGGGTATACATGTTTTGTTCCATATACTTCGTTTTAAAATAACGCTCCAGCATCTTTCCGCTGAAGGTGCTGTAATCGCGGCTGATAATTGTCTTTAACTGGGTATAACCTCCAATTTCGATGATATAACTGTACTTATAAATAAACCGGAACCAAAAGGAAAGGAAATTATCTTCGATGCCATACCGTACATTTTTAGTTTCTACTTTCGAGTACAGCGGAATGTTTTTCGAAATGATCCCATACCCATTTTCTAATTTTGTGAGATAACCCCCTATTTCGCGATCCACCACGGCTTCAATTTTTGCCCGGGTGTTTTCACCCCGTGCAATGCAGGATAGTATACTGAAATAAACAGCATATTCTTTCCCGAATTCTTCAATGAGTATATTTTTTCCTTCATTGATAAAGGTAGAGTCTTCATTTACAATATAATCGAGCATAGTTTCCAGGGTGGTAGCACCGTTATCCATCAGTAACTGTACATATTTTGCCACTCCGCCCGTAAAAGTAAATAACGCAAGCAAATCTTCGGGTGTATAGTGCTGGTTGTAATCATACAGTATTTCTTTTAATACAGGAGTACTAAAAGGCACCAGCCGCATCATTGCCGTTGCTCTGCCAAAGAGGGGTTCTTTTGCATTTTGAAATATCTTGTACATCAACGAACTAATTGATCCGCTCACCATTAAATTCAGTGTACTCGGGTCTTTGTATATATCCCAATAGTGCTGCATGTCGCTGTAAACAGAAGGAGCAACATTATAAAACTCCTGAAATTCATCAATAATAAGATTAAACGACTTTTTAGTCGACAATTTCATAATGTACTCAAAAAGGGTTGCAAAACTACCGGATTCACCAAGTGGCGTTTCACCTAGTTTTTCAACAATTTCCTGTTGAAAGTCCTGACATAAAAAGCTTTCGGCTTTGCGTGCCACAAAAAAATAGAGCGTAGGCATATTTTCTGTAGCCTTTAATAACAACTGTGTTTTCCCGATTCGCCTCCGCCCTGTTACCACTGTCAATTGTGCACTCTGTAACGAACGCTGTTGTATTTCATTTAGCCGTGCTATTTCCAATTCGCGATTGTAAAATTTCATATGTTTTATTGCTTTTAGAAATTAATGAATCACATTGTTTCTTCCGAAACGTGCAGTTCCGAAACGGTGGTTTCGGAACTGCAAATATACAGAATAATTTATTATGATTATCCGCAAAAGCTGTTAAACCATCAACAGATTAATTCTGTTATTTTAAGTTCGGTTACCGGATTTTATTCAAAATAAAAAGCGAATCATTATTTTTTTATTATATTTGTATTCCGAATACATCTCTGACTTTGAATGGTTTTGCATTGGTTTTGGATTGGTTTTGGATGCGTAGCTATTCTGATATATCAGTCACTTATCAGTCACTTATTCCCCATTTATATGCCATATATCTATAAAGGTATATGGCATATATTTTGGAACTAAATGAAAGAATTATAGATCCCAAAACCAATCCAAAACCAATCCAAAACTCATTGAAAACCCATCGAAGAATAATAACTAAATGAGATTTAAACAATATTCATGCGAATTAGAATTAAAAAGTAGTAGAAGTCCGAATATAAAAATAATAATTTTTTTTCAGTGAAACAGTTTTTTGATTTGTCGCCTTTGCGGATAATCATTTAATTTATAATAGTACTAAAGCTAAAGAGTTATTTTTCAGCAATGAACGGTACTATTGAATTTCTTTACCTTACCGGCAGATCGTTTTTTTCGATAGGCATCATTTTGTCATAACGTCTCCCGGCATTCGGGATCTGCAGTTCCGATTCGGGAATGTGTGAATCAACAAAGAAATTAACTGCATAAAAAAAAAGGGGTTTTCTTTGCAATTAAAAAAAAATATTTTATTTTTGTAACGCATTGTGTGGGTCATTTTACGCCCCCTTCTTTCATACTACTCCCCGTTTTTCATCCCCTTGTTTCCATTATTTTACTTTCATCAAATCAAATCTTTTAAAATTCAATCGTTAACCTTCGGATCTCCTTCACTACCCATTCTCATCCCATTTACTGGTAATACTTACATAAAACTTAGATAACATTTAGATAATACTTATTTATTTAGATAAGTATTATGGTTATTTTATGGTTGTTGTACGTAAATTTTCTCCTAAAAGGGGATGAGAATGGGTAGTGAATGGGAAGTAAGTCGGTAGTGGGTAGAAAGGAGTCGGTAGTGGGTGGTGAGACTATTCAAAAAAGTGTGGCATTGTATTTTGATTGTTGATTTGCAAAAATATTTATTTGCCACGAAAGGACAAAATAAAAACTGATAAATGAATAATTTGAAAGATATTATGCCACGAACATACTAAAACTCAAAAATAATTAAGTTTAATATCCTGAATATCTTCACTTTTCCAATAAATCGGAATCTTAGATGTGAATTATTATGTATAATGACTTCATGGGAGGGACAGATCGTTTCATAAGAGCCCCTTATTCCGCCCGCGGAACAAAAACTGGAAGAAACAAACGGTATGCGGGACAAATAGTAAATAGTAAATGAATAAATAGTAAATGTTTCTGGTGATTCACAGATACATTCTGAGGGCCTATATCTTATCTTCCATATCTATTTTGACTGTGATTTCTTCTTTATCCCGCAATAGAACTAATTTCAAGGGAGCTCTCGAAGGGGTTTCGAATACCTTACGGATTTCAGTCATGGGGAGTTCGAAGGCACGGATGCCATTGATTTCGAGGATACGGTCGCCTTTTTTTACTCCGGCAGTTTCGGCAGGAGAATTCTTCCAGACATCCAATACTTCGGACAGGGTGATAAGCGGTGTGATTTGCACAATTTCAATTCCGGCAACGTTGTACGTATAACGTCTGTTGAAATTGTTGTTGGGCTTAAAGTAGAATTTATGATCCGCGTAATCGATGAACATGTTGAACCGGCTGAGCAGCTGGCTACCAATGGTACCATCTCTTTTTGAAATGGCGATAATGCCGTTGATGGTGGATGAATCGGGAAAAGAAACAATGGGTTTTTTCAGGCAGAATTCACCGAAACAGATCTCGGGGATATGACCGTATTTGCCGGTAATGATTCCGTTCAGGCCTTCACCGATGGTGCCCTGTATCCATTTTTTAGGCAAATGGACCGACTCCTTGGTAGAAGTCTGAAACCAGGCATTCAGTTCGGCACCGGTATCGAGGAGCATTTTTACCTTTTTGCGGGTGCTGTCGGATTGCAACACCGATAACTCGACAAACATTTTCTGTGATTCGATGGTCAGGGGCAATACTCCGTAGCCCTTGGGTGTACCGAGTGATTTCGAATCGTAAAAACGGAGCCGTTTGTGGGTATAATCAATTTCGATGGCATATTGTTGAAAGAAATCGACTCCGATCAGGCCGTTTATTTTTGTACCGGTATGCTTCGACAGATTGAAGACATCGTTTTTCAACACGTAGACCGTTTTAGAGGTCACCTTTAACTTCCCTATTTTGATGGTATTCGAATTGCTGGTGTAGGCTTCCAGGTGATCACCGCCTCCCAGACCCATCAATTCTTTCATATCCGAGTAATTTAATGTAATCTTGTCGCCCGCCATCAGTTCGGTAATGATGGTATTGCGGATGCCCGAATCAAGGATAAGATTCAGATCGGAGGAATCATTAATCCGTACTTTAATGATGACATAACTCCCCACCAGTTCGAAAGGAATGGATCCGATCTTTTTGGGTTTGTCGGTTGCCAAAATGCCGGACACAAGAATATACAAGAATGCAAGGATAATAGCTCTTCTCATAATGATTTAAGGTATAGATTTATATCACATTCTGCTTTTTAAACCAGTCAATGGCTTGTTTTACAGCAATTTTTACATCCGTTTGCGGAAGTTTCAACGTCGTGGAAGCCTTTGTGTTGCTATAATACTCACGAATCATCAACTGCCGCAGGTTCATGGTGCAAAGATCCGTCCGGATACCGAACCGGCGTACTGCATCACCCACCTTCCCCATCACATTCAATACGACATCCGGCAGCTCAATAAGCAGTTGCCTGTACCCACCCACCTGTTGCTGAAGGGTGTAATATTCCCTGAAAGACATATTTACACCCGAAGCCAGGTACCGTTCTCCGTTTTGACCCAGTATCAATGCATTGCACACTGCAACAGCCACACTCCGTACAGAAACAAAATTCTTCCCGCCCCCGGGGATCAACATAATTTTGCGTTTATACCCCATAATCAGCAATTTTCCCGAACTGGGCTTACTGTCATAATCACCCAACATGAAGGTGGGATTGATAATGATACAGTGTTGATTTGCCCGTGTTGACGCCTCCCGCATGATTTGCTCGGCTTTTACCTTGCTTTGCGCGTAAAAAGAATCTGTAAAAGGATATTCTATAGTAAAACATTCATCGGCAGGCTGTTGTTCACTTCCAAATCCAATTGTATTGGAAGAACTTATGTAAACAATCCGGTGTATATTTAAATCACTTGCAACTTTCAATACCTGCGCCACGCCATCCACATTTACCGTGTTGTACTCTTCGGGATGTAATAAATCGGTCTGAGTGACGGCAGCAATATGAATGATGGCTTCGCATCCCTGTGCAGCACGGTACAAAGATTGGTATTCTGTAAAATTTCCTTCGAATAGGGTTACCCGGCTTGCATCAAAATGGATGTGTTGTCGGCTACGAACTATACTATGAACAGCATGTTGTTTTTTTAGTAATTCCATCACCACATGATGTCCCAACAGTCCGTTTGCACCGGTAACTAAAACGTTCATTTTTTAGTATTTAATAAGTACTGTCACAAAAGTAGCATTTTTTTTATATAATTTATAGATCCTATAAAATAAGAATCATTTTAATAATCTGTATATTTGCAACCTGATAAAACTATTCCCTGAAAAAGATGGAGACAAAAGCAGTATTGATTACCGGTGCAAGTACTGGCATTGGATTGGCAGTAGCCATACAGTTAATGAATAAAGGGATCAAGGTATACGCAGCCTCCCGGCGTGGGGGTGAACATCAAAAGGCGGTAACCGGTCCGGGTGAAATCATCCATGTGAAAATGGATGTCAATGTCGAAGCAGAAATTAAATCGGTAGTCGACCGGATCATGTTGGATAACGACCGGTTGGATGCGTTGATTTGTAATGCGGGGAATGGTATTGCAGGTGCTGTGGAAGATACTTCCGCAGAAGAAGTGCACTATCAGTTTGAAACGAATTTTTTCGGGGTGGTCAAAACCATCAATGCCTGTCTGCCGGTGTTCCGGAAACAGGGGTACGGAAAGATCATTTCGACTTCATCGGTAGCCGCAATAGTTCCCATCCCTTTTCAGGCATTCTATTCGGCGGGGAAAGCGGCATTGCTGGTGTACATGCAGGCACTGGCCATCGAAGTGAAACCTTTTGGAATTCAATGCTGCTCGGTATTACCCGGGGATACAAAGACTCAGTTTACAGCTGCCCGCAAATATACAGTGAAGTCACAAAAGGCCGGTTCGGTGTATGCTCAAACCATGAAGACATCAGTGGGTAAAATGGAAAAGGAAGAACAAAACGGGATGGATGCCAATGTGGTAGCTACCCGCATGGTTCAGCAAATTACGAATAAAAAGATGAATGTGTTTGTGATACCGGGACTTCAGTATCAGATTATTTGCGTGCTATTCAATATATTACCTCCACGGTTGAGGTTATGGGTGGTGGGGCTTCTGTACGGATAATTGATTTCCACAGATTAAAGATAAAGATTGTCCACAGATTACATAAAGATATTTAAGAAAAGAGTGTCCACAGATTACACTGATTTACACTGATTTTTTTATAGAAGAAATTAAGAAAGAGATTGAAGAAAAGAGTGTCCACAGATTACACGGATTTACACTGATTTTTTTTATAGAAGATATTAAGAAAGAGATTGAAGAAAATGATTGTTCACAGATTACACTGATTTACACTGATTTTTTTATAGAAGAAATTAAGAAAGAGATTGAAGAAAAAGAGTGTCCACAGATTACACTGATTTACACTGATTTTTTTCTATAAAAAATTAAAAGGAGATTGAAGAAAAAGAGTGTCCACAGATTACACTGATTTACACTGATTATTAATTTTGAAGACAATTCGAATATTTTAATTTAGCATATACCCGGAAAGAGTGAAGAGAATATCTTTGCTCTTTTTTGTTTAATACCAGTGAAGTTTTCAAAATCCATATATACCATTGACTTCCTATAATAAAAAATTAGGGTAAATGGTAGGGAAACAGGGTTTCTCTTATGCAACTCCTTTATAAATGATTGAAATTAAGCATTTTAAAAAAGTTACTTAATTGGGGCTTTTTGCGTTCATATTGAGGGACTACTAAGGTTGAAAAAAATTAAATAAGGTTTTAAAATAAGAAGAAATACAATCCGGAATTATATCAACGTACAAAAATACCGGATAAAGAGATTTTAAAAAACCTTATTTTTCCTACATTCACCCTTAGTAGAAACACATACAACCCCGATCCACCCTTATTTATTTAATATTTTTTTATGAATGTTTTAATAAGTGAAATAAGGTTGGTTGTGAGTAATTTACATTTCTACTAAAGCCAAAAAATGTAAATAAGGACTTTCTATTGTACTTTTATTTGATATCAATATTTTCATCATTGAACTCATTTAATATTTTAGTTCAACTAATAATTATTAGGTTTGATAACCTATCAACAACCTGTTGAAAACTTACTGAAAACCTCTGAAAGAAACATCACAACTTTATTTGGAAATGAAAAAACCTTACCTGCTTATTCAATCTGTTGAATCTGCAAAATTACTTAGCATTTATTTTGTACCGATTTTTTAACCAGTTTTATTCGGTTATGAGCAAAAGGTTCTGTAAAACTTTCTAACTTTGCAGTTATTAACAGCTTGTTGATAAAGTGTGTAATTTTCTTATATCCATAAGAATAATTCATTTCAATTTGTTTATAAGTGTACATTGAAATTTAATAACAGATTATACAAGCTTTTAACGATAATTTTATTAACCTTATGAACAGTCTATTATTATCTTCATAAAGTTTTTTTAAAAATTAAAAAGAATAATATTAATATACTCTTGATAACTCTGAAAATGGAAACAACTCAACTGATAGATGCCATCAACAAACTGAAAAAAGAAAAGAATGCCGTGATCATGGCACATTACTACCAAACCGGAGATATCCAGGACATTGCGGACAATGTAGGGGATAGTCTGGCACTGGCACAATGGGCTTCGAAAACCGATGCGGACATTATCGTGCTTTGTGGCGTCCATTTTATGGGGGAAACAGCAAAAATACTTTCCCCCTCCAAAAAAGTACTGATCCCGGATATGAATGCCGGATGTTCATTGGCCGACAGCTGCCCTGCGGATCAATTTGAGGCATTCACCAAGGCGCATCCTGATCATACAGTCATTTCGTACGTGAATACCACAGCAGCCGTGAAAGCACTCACCGACGTGGTGGTGACTTCTACCAATGCAAAGAAAATAGTGGATACTTTTCCCAAAGATGCGAAACTTATCTTTGGTCCCGACCGGAATCTGGGAAATTATATCAACAGTGTCACCGGCCGCTCGATGTTATTATGGGACGGAGCGTGCCATGTACACGAACAATTCTCGGTTGAAAAGCTGTTGAAATTAAAATCAGAACACCCGGGTTCGCTGATCCTGGCACACCCCGAATGCAAGAAAACGGTATTGATTATGGCCGACTTTATCGGATCGACACAGGCGTTGCTGAATTATGCCACTGCTTCGGAAGCCACCTCTTTTTTAGTAGCTACCGAATCGGGGATATTACACGAAATGCAAAAACGAAATCCGGATAAGGAATTTATCCCCGTACCTCCGAACGACAGTACCTGTGCATGCAACGAATGCAACTTTATGCGACTCAATACACTCCAAAAACTCTACAACTGCCTGCTGAACGAAACACCCGAAATCAAGATCGATGAAGCTGTACGGATCAAGGCGGTAAAACCGATATTGAGAATGCTGGAATTGAGCTAAATTATTAAAATTTGAATGTAAAAAACTTCTTTATTTAAATTGAAACTTTTGAAAATTATTTTATATTCATCGAATATTTTGTATGTTTGTATCCTGATTTAAAACACTATCAATTATGAAAGTAACAGCTAAAATAGACATATCCACACCTGCCGGACGTAAAATTGTGCGTGAACTGGAAAAGCATAAAAAACTGGTAAAGGTTACTTATCCGATGCCGGATACTTTCGATGAAAAAAAGACTTACACTCAACAAGAGTTTGAAAATAAAGTGAAAGTAAAATTTTATGAAACCTATGGTGTTAAGTTTGATGAGATATGAAAAAATACAGCATCGTTTATTCTGAACAAGCTATGAATGATGTGGATGACTTATTTTATTATATAAAAATAGAATGTCATTCTCCAATTACTGCTAAAAAGTATATTAATGGAATATTTAAAACTATTGTAATCTTATCAAAACAACCTGAATTATTTTCAATTACTGATAGTAAGTCTACTCAACAATATGGTTTTGATATTAGAAGATCAAACTATAAAAAAATTTCAATACTTTATTCAGTTTATAATGACATAGTTTTTATACACAGGATTATTGCTGGTTCATTAATACATAAAAAATATATTTTACTGCCTGCTGAATGAAACACCCGAAATTCTGATCGATGAAGCAGTACGGATTAAAGCAGTAAAACCTATATTGAGAATGCTGGAATTGAGCTGAAATACTTTTTTTAATGATAATTTTATCTTATGAATGAACTCTCAGAGATACTAAATCTTTTTCCAAAAATAAGCGATCAGGCTCGTATAGATTTTACAAAGTGTATTTTTGAAAAAAAATTTAATAAGGGTACTTTGCTTCTGAAACAAGGTGAAATTTGCAAATATATTTACTTTTTAAAAGAAGGTTTTGCAAGAGGATTCTATTATCACGATGGCAAAGAATTTACATTATGGTTTGGATTTGAAAATGATATTATTGCCTCCATGTATTCATTTGTTTCACAAAAAAATAGTTACGAATCAATTGAATTTTTAGAAAACAGCATTGTTTATTGTTTGGAATACGAACAATTACAAAGGCTTTATAAACAACATATTGAAATAAATCTAATTGGTAGACTTTTTACTGAAAAATATTATATAAAACTGGAAGAAAGAGTCATGTCTTTACAATTTCAATCTGCACTGGAACGTTATAATCAAATTATTATAAATAAACCAAATTTAATTCAACGAGCATCTTTGGGCCATATTGCTTCTTATTTAGGGATTACTCAAGAAACCTTAAGTAGAATAAGAGCAAAAACTTAATTACCTGTTTAATTTTTATTTTTTGACTTTTGTCAAATGTTATATTATTTCGAAGAAATACATTTGCAGAATTATAAACTCAAAATAATATAAAGATGCAAATTCAAAATAACAACGAATTGATTTTAGCTAACTTTAGTGATAAACCATTAATTGTAAAAATACTTACCGATACATTCAAGAACGATCCTTGTTTAAACTGGTTGATTGAAAAAATAAGTAATAAAAATAAACTTGAAAATATTGTAAATTATGTAGTTGATGAAACTTTATGTACGGGAAGTATTTTTTTTACGATTAATAAAAAAGCTGTTGTGCTGTGGAAAACTGAAAATAAAGAAAAATTTACTTTTAAATTTATAAAACGAAATATTATTTTTTTATTTCAAATGGGAATAAAATGTGTAGTAAAAAATCTAAAAATGAGTCATATATCCCACAAGCATTTTCCAAATAATTCAAAGTTTTATTATCTCTATATGATTGGTGTATTAAATGAAGCACAGGGTAATGGGCTTGCAAGTAAACTTATGAATCCAATATTAAAATACAGCCAGTCAGAAAATATACCGGTCTTTCTTGAAACAGCAAATCCT
>Ga0302209_10001474_pt1 | contig 10091 bp, 8 predicted proteins | sample II_Fen_E3_1_FD_194574 | JGI IMG/M metagenome (GOLD analysis project Ga0302209, IMG submission 194574) | Peat permafrost microbial communities from Stordalen Mire near Abisko, Sweden - II_Fen_E3_1 | ecosystem: Environmental > Terrestrial > Soil > Wetlands > Permafrost | place: Sweden: Abisko...
AGACTGGTATTTCCAGTCTGGAATGCTACCTACTATCCTTAGTTCGTTTTTACTTTCTTTGAAAAATAGCTTCTTAAGGTCGTTGCCAGTATATTCACTAATAATACAATCACAATCAATACCAGGGCAGTTCCGTAGGCAATTCCGCGGGAAGCTTCTATGTCGGTTCCACTTGTTGAAATCACATATAAATGATATGGCAATGCCATGACCTGGTCGAAAATGCTGGTCGGTAATTTTGGTAAGAAATAGGCAGCTACTGTAAATAAGATTGGTGCTGTTTCTCCCGATACACGGCCAATCGATAAAATTAAACCGGTAATGATATTTGGAAATGCCATAGGCATCACTACTTTCCGGATAGTTTGTAATTTGGTGGCTCCCAATGCCATGCTTCCTTCCCGGTACGAATTCTCGATAGCTTTGAGTGACTCCTCGGTAGTCCGGATCACCAAAGGTAATGAAAGTAATCCTAATGTAAGCGAACCGGCTAAAATAGAATCCCCGAACTTCATCGTATTGACAAACAACGACATTCCGAACAATCCAAATACTACTGAAGGTACACCACTCAGGTTATTCGTCATAATACGTATAAAAGTGGCTATTTTACTGCCGGCTGCATATTCGTTCATGTAAATCCCTGACATTATCCCGATCGGGAAACTAAACAGACTGCTGCCTGCTACCAGGCAAAGTGTCCCTACTATGGCCGGAAAAATACCTCCTTTGGTCATTCCATCCTCAGGTGCTTTTGTTAAAAAGTCCCAGCTGATCACACCGATTCCTTTTGAAACAATAAACCCAAGGATCAATATTAAAATTGCAACCACTGAATAACTCATCAGTTTAAAGATCGTAAAGGCAATGGCCTGTGACCAACGTTTATTCCTATCGTTTTGTTTTGCCGGTATAATTGGTGTCATAATGTTTTTTTTCTAAAGATACTACCCCCAACCCCTCAAGGGGAGTTAAAGACGCAGTTTATTCTGTTTTATTATTTTCGAAACGATTTACATTTCTTACTCCCTTTTAGGGGTTGGAGGCCTTTTTTATTGATATTTTTTTCTCCCAATAAATTCAATGCTTATGCTGATAATCATAGTGATGATAAAAAGGATACAGCCTAAAGCAAACAATGCCTGATAGTGTCCGCTTCCTACGGATGCTTCCCCTAATTCTGCAGCGATGGTTGCAGGGATGGTCCGTACAGGTTCCAGCAAGGTGTGGGGTATGACAGCTGCATTTCCTGTCACCATCAAAACAGCCATGGTTTCACCAATGGCACGCCCTATTCCAAGTACGGCAGCCGATGTAATCCCTGACTTTGAATACGGGATGATAACTTTGTATATTGTTTGCCAGTGTGTAGCGCCTAAAGCAAGGCTGGCTTCCTTCATTGCCCGTGGTACTGTACGCATGGCATCCTCGGCCACGGTAATGATGGTTGGTAAAGCCATTATTCCCAGAATAATACTTCCGGCCAAGGCAGTCTCCCCCACGGGTAGCTGAAAGGTACGTTGTAAAAAGGGAACTACTACTACCAATCCAAAAAAACCATATACTACCGAGGGAATACCTGCCAATAATTCAATTACTGGCTTTAAAATGTTGCGTATACGCAACGAGGAGATCTCTGCCAGATAGACTGCTACTGCTATTCCGAAAGGTAAGGATAGCAGGATCGCTCCAAGGCTGACCCATATTGTACCGAGTAAGAGGGGTAATAAACCGTATTGCGGGGAAGGGGAGGCAGTAGGATACCATTCTTTTCCTCCAAAGAAATCACCCGGACGCAGCGTCTCCTGTTTAAGCAGCGTACCATTAAAGTTTTTTGCTACATATTGTTTCGGTAGAAAAAGGACAATACCCGGATGTTTAGCCGTTAACTCACTGGCTTTTGCCGGTATGTTCTCAAAAGAGGCTCCAAGTTCTTCTTCTGTATAGTATTTTGTCAGATCACTCAGGCGAACCAATTCAATAGCCTGGTCTTTTCCCCCGACTTCATCCCAGTTCGTGATCTTGCCATCAAAAATTTCTTTGATTTCATACGAGCTAAGTTTATTTACAGGGTTTGCTTTATTAAATGCCAGTACATATCCATTTTCGATCACAGGACTATTGAATAATCCGGAGGCTTCCTTGAATAAAAATATTACAATAAGTAAAATCGTAATACTAGTAATACTACCACTCAGCAATAATGCTCCTTCTACTAATTTTTCAAAAAATCGTTTCACGCTGTGTATATTTTAAAAACACTGCAAAGGAATAGTATTTATATTAAGATGGAATGAAGAACATGTTACAAAGATGTTACGAAATTTCTTTTCTTGCTCTTCTTTTTTCGGGTATATATAAGGTCATGTTTCACTTGTTTTTATAGAATGATTTAAACTTAATTTTGGGTCCCCGAAATGTAACAACAATGTAATACATTTGACAGAAAACTGTAACCTGATCGCAGTTTCTTTGCATCGAAAATAAGGATAAATATTTAAAAGAAAAAAACTAAAAACTAAATTGAAATGGAATTAAAAGCTATTACAATTATCGCTTTAGGTCTTCTCAGCTCGACCTTTGCTTTTTCACAGGAGGAAAAAGTAGATACCCTGAATGTGCATGAACAACGCCTTAATTTACTTGAAGACGCCGCTTCTCAAGCTAAGAAATTAAAATTTAGTGGTTACATTCAGGCTCAATGGCAGTCTTCTCAATTAGACTCGGCACTTAACAAATCCAACGATATGAAAGTTGGGATTGCTAATAATGGCTCTGAAAAAGTTGCAGGAGCTAAGAACTATAACCGTTATGGCGTACGCCGTGGCCGCTTGAAAGCTACTTATGAAGATTTCGGTTGCCAGGCTGTAGTTGAATTTGACATTTCTGAAGGTGGATTAAAAACAAAAGACCTTTATTTGAATATACTTGACCCCTGGGTGAATACACTTGCACTTAAAGGCGGGGTGTTTGACAATCCTTTCGGATATGAAATAGGATATTCTTCGTCTAAACTGGAATCCCCGGAACGTAGCCGGTTAATCCAGACTCTTTTTCCGGACGAAAAAACGCTGGGATCTATGTTGACCATTCAGGCTCCTAAAACATCCCCCTGGGCTGTGTTGAAACTGGAGGCAGGATTAGTTGCCGGTAATGCCATCAGCAAAGACTATAAAGGTAAGAAAGACCTGGTTGCACACTTGACCTATAACAAAGCCTTTGAAACCATGAAATTCGGTATAGGTGCATCCATGTATGCAGGATCAATTCTTCAGACAACCAAAAAGGTATATACCATGAAAAGTAATGCTTTTTCAGTCGATAGTACTGCTACCAATTTAAATTCATTTGCCGATCGTTCGTATTTCGGAATTGATGGTCAGTTCAGTATTTCTTCCGACTTGGGGTTGAGCCAGATCCGTGGAGAATATATCACAGGAAAACAACCTGGTTCTCCAACCAGTTCAGCAAGTCCGAATGGATACGACCCGACTGCTACTGCTGCTTTTGACACTTATATTCGTCCTTTTAGCGGAGGTTATATAAATTTCGTACAGGATATTGCCGACACAAAACACTCTATCGTTGTGAAATATGACTGGTATGATCCGAATACTTCCGTAAACGGTACCCAAATAGGTGTTGCCGCCAAAACAGGAAAAGCAGATGTCGCTTATTCAACTTTAGGGATTGGTTACATGTATCGTATGAACAACAATATTCGCATAATGGCTTATTACGATATGGTTACAAATGAAAAAGTAACCAAATATGCTTCTTCTTTGAAAGGATATACAAAAGATTTGACTGACAATTTAGTAACTATACGCTTACAATATAAATTCTAAGACTCTTAACCCGGTAGGGTGAACTAACTAATTCTAAATTAAAAACTAATTCCTCAAACCAACCAGGAGTTGAGGGAGTAAAACAAAACAAAAAAAATGAAAAAACTATTTTTATCGCTTATGATGGTTTGCGCACTTGCACCATCGTTCTATGCTCAGAAAATTAAAGGAAGTGACACTGTATTGCCTTTGGCTCAAAAAGAAGCAGAGGCTTTTGGAAAGAAAACAGGGAAATCGGTAACTGTGATTGGTGGTGGTAGTGGTGTCGGGATTGCTGCCCTTTTGGAAGGTACTACCGAAATTGCCATGTCTTCACGTAAAATGAAGTTTGATGAAAAGGTAAAATGTCAGGAAGCCGGTAAATCGATTGTGGAAAAAATAATTGCTTATGATGCCTTGGCAATAGTAGTCAATCCCTCTAATCCTGTTTCAAAATTAACCCGTGCTCAGTTGGAAGGCATTTTTACAGGTAAAATCACAAACTGGAAACAAGTGGGTGGTGCTGATTTAAAAATCACTCCATACTCCCGCGAAACCAGTTCAGGTACATATGACTTTATCAAAGAATATGTATTGTTGAACAAAAACTATATGAGCTCAATCTTAAGTATGCCTGCTACCGGTGCTATCGTTCAGTCGGTAAGCCAAACTAAAGGTGCAATTGGTTATGTGGGATTGGCTTATGTAAATAAATCAGTTAAAGCCTTGCATGTTTCTTTCGATGGTAAGAACTTTGTAGAGCCTAACGAAAAAACAGCCAAGAATAAAACGTATCCTATCATTCGTCCATTGTTCTTCTATCTGGATAAATCAACTTTAGCAAAAGCCAAACCGCTATTGGATTTTATTCTTTCTGCCGAAGGTCAGGCGATTGTTGAAAAAGTGGGATATGTTCCGTTGAAGTAATTTGAGTAAATAGTGAATTAGAAAAGCCGCTGTCGAGAATAACATTCGACAGCGGCTTTTATGTTGTTATAATCCGTCTTTTCCAGACTTAAGGAAGCAGTTCTATACAGAATCTGATTAGTAATCCTATTGTAACATTCCTTTCTTCCCATTGAAATAGGTATGAATTACTTTTGCAGAATTAAGAAACCAAGATTCAGAACTAAATGAAACAATTTATTTTCTCTCGTTTATCTTTCATTGTATTCGCGTTATTATTTTCATTGATCCTTCAAGCACAAACAGGTATTGAAGGACATATTACTGATAAAAAGAATAAGGAGCCCCTGACCGGTGCAACGATCCTGATTGAAGGAACATCAATCGGTTCAGCAGCCGATATCGATGGGAATTACAAATTTACTCATGTTCCAGAGGGTAAATATACACTCGTGATTTCATATGTTTCATATACTACTCTTCGCATACCAAATGTACTGGTTGTAAAGAACAAAGTGACATCCCTGAATATCGAACTCGAAGATGCTGCCTTGCAACTCCAGAGTGTACAGGTGGTAGCTCAGCGTAAAACAGATACTGAACTCTCCATGTTAAAGAGTGTCCGATCTTCTGTCCAGGTAGTAAATGGCATTTCATCACAACAAATCTCGAAGACATTGGACCGTGATGCATCGGAAGTGGTAAAACGTATTCCGGGAATTACCATTCTGGACGATCGTTTCATTGTAGTTCGGGGGTTGAACCAACGATATAACAACGTGTGGTTGAATGATGCTGCTACACCCAGTAGTGAAACAGATGTGAAAGCATTTTCATTCGATGTCATCCCGAGCAGTATGATTGATAATATACTGATTTTTAAAACAGGGGCACCTGAACTGTCTTCAGAAGCTACAGGTGGTTTTATTAAAATATTCACCAAAAATATCCCCGATGAAAATTTCCTGAATGTCGAATACAATATTGGATTTAATGATAAATCAACGTTCATGGATACTTATCATTTACCCGGATCCACTTTTGACTTTTTAGGACTGGGGAGTTCAGCCCGAAATATCCCTGCCGGTTTTCCAACGGACTTCAATAACTTAAGCATCTCCGATCGTGATGCATATGCTTTACGATTAAATAATCATTGGGTAGCAAATCGTAGCAAGGCATTGCCAAATCAAAAAGCTGCTATCTCTTTTGGTAAAAAATGGAACCTGAAAAGCAGTTCCATACTGGGAACAGTAACATCAATTAATTACAGCAACACATATACGACGCGAAGCAATATGCAAAACTATGCCTATGAAAGGTTTGATCCTACCACTGAAATACCAACTTATTTATATAAGTATCATGCTGATATTTATTCCAATGAATTTAAAGTGGGGGTGATGCATAACTGGGCTTATCAAACTGCTAATGGAAAAGATAAATTTGAATTTAATAATCTACTGAATCAAATCGGTGTGGATAAGACAGCAAACACCATGGGTTGGAATAATTACAGACTTGCAAATTTTAAGTATTTTAGCAATCAATATTCTAGTCGCACAACTTATTCAGGTCAATTAAGCGGGAATCATAAACTGAATGAGCAGAAGGAAGGTAAACTCGATTGGAATACCGGTTTCGCATATGCTAACAGGATTGAACCGGATCGTCAGAACTGGAATATGAAACAGAATGCCGACGGAGTATATGAATATGTTTTACCACCCGGTGCAAGCATAAATGAACTTGGAAGGCTTTATCTTTCGAATCATGAATATGTGGGCACAGCAGCCATTAATTTTGAGCAAAAAATTAAAACAGGTAATATTTTTTCAACTCTCAAAGCAGGTGGTTATTCAGAATACAAGACAAGAAACTACTCCGAACGCAGTCTCTGTTATATAAGCACGAACAGCGGTTTATACAGTGACCAACAGATAAACGCCCTGGGATTTGAAACATTATTTTCCGAACCTTATCTGGGACAGGATAAAGTAATTACACTCGACGAACAAACCAGTGTTGCCAATTCATATAAAGCCCGAAATATACTTGCTGCAGGATATGCCGCTTTGAATCTGCCGGTAGGTGAGTTGAATATATATGGAGGTGTCAGGGCAGAGTATAACTTGTTAGGGTTAGATGGATTCTATGATGCAAAAAAACCGAAGCAGTTTAATAATGTTTCTGTTCATTTTTTTCCATCCATCAATACGAGTTATAACTTATCCGAAAGCTCACTCGTGAGAATTGCTTATGCAAGTACTATCAATCGACCTGAATTTCGGGAAGTAGCCCCGTTGGTATATTATGATTTTACCGAAAAAAATACAATAACCGGGAATCCAACGTTAAAAGACGCTACCATTCAAAACCTTGACTTGCGTTTTGAAAATTATTCCTCACCAACTGAAACATTTTCAATCGCTGCATTCTACAAACATTTCAGTAATCCCATTGAAATGGTCAGTCTTGGAGTGGGCTCTTCTTTCTCATTCGATAATGCGTTAGCAGCAACAAATTATGGCTTAGAACTTGAACTTAAAAAGTCCCTTGCTAAATTACTCGGATTAAAAAACTTTGCCATGAGTCTCAATGCTTCTTACATTTACAGCCAGATACAATTTGCAAATGTTCTTACCGAACGCAACAGACCATTGCAGGGGCAGTCGCCTTTTGTAGTGAACCTGGGGTTATTTTATCAAAATGATAAATCAGGGTGGTCTTCATCACTCCTGTATAATGTGATGGGCAGTCGGATATTAGTTGCAGCCCAGTTGAATAATGGCAATGTTGTGATCCCTGATATCTACGAAATGCCAAGACATGTGATTGACTTTTCAATTAATAAAAAAATCGGGAAACGCTGGGAACTGAAATTCGGGATAAAAGATTTGCTGGCTCAAAATTTTGTAACTCAACAAACATTTGACTATGTGAAGGATGGAGTCCCTAAGTCTGTCATACTAACGAATAAAGTCTATAACCTGGGACGGACAGTATCGATTGGAGCCATATTGAAGCTGTAATAAGTAATCTGAATATGGAGTTTTAATAAATAAGTTCCTCCAGCGTTTCAACAACTCTTTTCGCGTATTCAGGTACTGATGCTCTTTTCAGTCAGTTGTTGCCTTCGCTGTTTGTCTGGCCCGAACAGGGTACTCCGAAAAGTAGATCCGAAGTGTAGTGGTTACCACCCGGTGATCCGCAGATAAACTGATCCTTTATATCTACACCTAAACCTCTGCTTTAACTATATAAAGCAGAGGTTTACGGCATCTTTTTGATTTTTAGGCATGTGCTTTAATCAGGCTTTGAGTGTGCATCAGGCACCGATCGGTGATATCCAGTTGACACAGTTTGAAAAACTACTTCCGGATTAGTCGGTAGGATTTGATTTTATCCTTCAAAGCTATAACCATAACCCAGTCTGGTGACTATCTTATTCTCGTAAGTGCCTATTTTTTTTCGTAGCCTCATGATGTTCACATCGATAGTTCGGTTAGAAATGTCACTGTCTGTTGACCAGACCTGTGATACTATCTCTTCACGGGTAAACAAACGGTTTCTGTTTTCCAGAAAGAGCCTTAAAATATCAAATTCTTTTTTTGTTAGTGGAATTTCAATTTTATTCAATAAAACCTTTTTGTTTATTAGGATCATTTCGAGGTTGTCATAGACTATATCTTTCATTTTTCATATTTTTTAATTTGAATAAATCTTGTTGATAATTACTGTAATTCTCTCCTGTAATTCAGGCATAGGATATAATTGGGAAATAGAGGCTACTGCTCCGGGTTCTGTCCTGGTCTTGCTGTGATGATCAGTTCCGGAAGAGAATATAAAATGGAGCAGGACTGAACGGCAAGCCTTTTGATTGTAAGGTATATGCCTTAACAAAAGTAAGAAAATAAAATTTCGTTGTTGTGTGATTCCTGTGACAAAGATATTATGCTGAAGCCCTGATTTTTGATACACAAAAGAGGCAAATCTTATGAAGATTTGCCTCTTTTAAACTGTGTTCTTTTACGACTAACGTTGTTTCAACTTAATCTGAATGGGTTCCGCATTAGTGGTATCGATTTCAATGATTTCATCAACATAGGATATTAAACTTACTTTGATTTGACATGTATTGCCACATAAGTTAGCAACTTCAAAATTACCATCTAAATCGGAATATACTTTTTGTCCGTTGGCAGTGATAATAACCCCTGCAAGGCTTTCATTTGTAGATTTGTCAAATACAAATCCTTTCAAAACATGATTCTGATCTACTGTTTCAGTCTTTGTTTCTGGAGTTTGTTTTTCTGTTGCCGAAACGGGTATTGAAAAACACATGATGGAAACAAGCGAAATAAACAACATTTTTTTCATATCTTTCTTGATTAATTGAATTTACTTCTTCTTGAATTATGACAGTGCAAAGTAACAATACAATTATTTCAAAATAGTTACAAATCATATACAATATTGTGACGTCTGTATTACATTTCTTGTGGTTCGGAGCTGGCCACCTATTCTTTATATTCTTTTTCCGAAATTAATTTTCCTTTTTCATCCCACATATACCATTTCCCGTGTTTTTTTCCATTTTCGTATTGCATCTCATACCGCATGATGCCCGAATCGTCCCAGATATGCCAAATGCCGTGTTTCTTGTTGTTTCGGTAGTTTGCTTCCGCTATCAACAATCCCGCTTCATTGTACGTCCGCCAGACGCCGTGAAACTCTCCATTCAGGTAAGCCCGTACCTCGTTAGGTCGTCCATTGGCAAAATAGACAATATAAGCCCCTTCGGGTTTCCCGTTTCGAAGATTCATCTCTAGTTTTAAGGAACCATTCTCAAAATACTCCTTGTATTCACCGCTGTAAAGTTTCGTTTGAGTGGCATCTGTAAAAAATAATCCATCACTTTGAATTATTTTACTGCTTTGTGCCGAAAGCGTCATTAGAAAAGATAATACGAATAGTAAAGAAATGATTATTTTACGCATAATATTGCACTTAAGTATTTTAACTAAATGAATGTTGACTTTTGAATTCAGGGAAGCAAGAAATAGTTAGCTATTTCAGCCTTGCCGGTTCATACCAAGAATAGAGCGTCATTTTCTTCCGGTTGAGGAATCTGTAAAGCGGTAAATTTTTAATAATACTACCACCCTGTGAAATGATAGACTTTCTATGACTTCTTTGTTTTATTCAACAAAAATACCTCAAATAAAGCTTGTTGGTTTAATCGGGATAAAAAATTAATATGTGTGACAAAATGGAGGATAATAATAAAGAGAAGTTACGCACCCGCAACTTCTCTTTTGAATTGTTTAACCCTGTATATAACCCAGGACTTGAATG
>Ga0302209_10001485_pt1 | contig 10054 bp, 4 predicted proteins | sample II_Fen_E3_1_FD_194574 | JGI IMG/M metagenome (GOLD analysis project Ga0302209, IMG submission 194574) | Peat permafrost microbial communities from Stordalen Mire near Abisko, Sweden - II_Fen_E3_1 | ecosystem: Environmental > Terrestrial > Soil > Wetlands > Permafrost | place: Sweden: Abisko...
TGAAACGGAACTTGAAGAGGTCAAGAATCATCTTAGTAATATCGTTCCTTTTACGATCAATTATTTCAGACAAATAAAGAAAAAGTACGGCAAGGATAAGGAGAGAAAAACGGAACTCAGAAGTTTCGATACCATTGAAGCCACGAAGGTGGTGGCCAATAATGCAAAACTCTATATAAATTACAAGGAGGGATTTATCGGGACTGGTCTGAAAAAAGATGAATTCATTTGCGATTGCTCTGATATTGACGATGTTATCGTTATCAGAAAGGATGGAGTCTATCTTATAACAAAGGTAGCTGATAAAGTGTTTGTAGGGAACGATATACTATACGCACAAATCTTCCTTAAGAATGATGAGCGTACTATTTACAATATTGTTTATCAGGATGGTAAGGATGGATCATTGCTTGCAAAACGGTGTGCCATTTCGGGTCTGACCCGCGATAAGGAATATAATCTGACAAGAGGGAATCCGGGTTCCAAAATAGTATATCTAAGTGCAAATCCCAATGGTGAGGCAGAAGTAATTAAAGTCCATCATAAACCGAAGGCAAGGCTTAAGAAACTGATGTTCGAATTTGATTTTGGTCAGATGAACATTAAGGGAAAATCATCGATGGGTAATATTCTTACGAAGAATGCAGTTCATAAAATCAGTCTGAAGGAAAAGGGACTATCAACCCTGGGCGGAAGAAAGATCTGGTTTGACGATGCGGTATTCAGACTTAATGTTGACGGCAGAGGACCTTTCCTTGGGGAGTTCAGTGCTGATGATAAAATACTCGTGATTACAAAAAATGGCTTTTTCAGAATTGCAGGGTTTGATCTTTCAAACCATTTTGAAGAAAATATTCTTATAATTGAGAAATTCAGACCCGGAAAGGTATATTCAGTTATTTACTGGGATGCTGAACAAAAGTTTTATTATGTTAAACGCTTTATAATTGAAGAGTCTGAAAAACCGCAGTGTTTTATTAATGAAGATCCGGAATCAAAACTCCTCAGTCTGACTGAAGTTGAATATCCTCGTTTTGAGATTTCTTTTGGCGGGAAGAATAAGAGCAGGGATAACGAGATAATTGAAGTTGCCGAATTTATTGGAGTTAAGAGCTATAAGGCAAAGGGGAAAAGGATAACCAGTTATATGGTGGAAAACATCCAGGAAATTGAGCCGATTATTAAAAAGGAAGTTGAGATATCAAAGGGAGAAAATGAAGATGAAGAACCTCAACAGCCTGTTATCCATGAAGATCCTGCACAGATGAAGCTTGAGTTATGATGGCGGGGAACCATATAATTTATATAATTGGTTTCATGGGAAGCGGTAAAACAACAGCAGGAAAAAAGCTGGCTACTCTTCTTAGCTGGTCATTTATCGACCTCGATAAAAAGATAGAAGAACATACCGCGAAAACTATTCCGGAAATCTTTTCTCAAAATGGAGAAACCTATTTCCGTGAAATTGAAACAAAACTTCTGAGAAACCTTAAATCCGGATACAATACTATAATTTCGACAGGCGGCGGAACACCCTGCCACAGTGATAATATGGCTTTTATGCTTGAAACAGGTATGACGATCTACCTGCAAATGACACCGGGCGAGTTGAAAAGCAGGCTCTCTGAATCAAAAGGTGAAAGACCCCTGATAAAAGATTTAGATCAGAACGAATTGTTGCATTTTATCGAGCAAATGCTTGCTGAACGAGAAAAATGGTATAGTAAATCAGATATTATCATTAAAGGAATTGATCTGGATATGAGTCTGTTGCTCTCTTTTGTTAAATCCGGACTAAACATATGAATTCCTCATAACTTAAACCAGAAACAGGAAACGTGTTAAGACATAACTAAATATTAAATTCAATTAATTTTAGTTCAAAATGTGATAGATTGGCTAATCATTTAATATAAATTGTTAATTTAGTGTGCTGTAATTTGTAACGGGGTAATTTATGAGAGATAAGTTACATACCCTCCTTGGAATTGAATCAGGAGAGGAATCAATGGTATCAATGCTTCTGACACAATCGGTCTTCCTGGGGATTTTTATTGGCGCATTTGATATTACTGCACATTCCCTGCTGCTCTCGACTTTTGATGAAAAGATAATGGCACGCGGATACATAGTTTCAGCGATCGCCGGCATTATCTTAACATCAGTTTATTCACATTATCAGACCCGTGTTCAATTCAGAAACTTAGCAATCATCAACCTCACTTCTGTTTCTTTACTGACAGTTTTTCTTTGGTGTGCATTGATTTTAATTCAGGTAAAATGGATTATATTCATAGTGTTCATAATGCTCGGACCTCTGAATCTTATTACATTATTCGTTTTTTGGGGAACAGCAGAACAGCTATCTGTCGGCAGACAGGTTAAAGGATTGTATCGGTTCGCAGATACCGGACTGATCATTGGAATAATTTTAATATCCTTCCTGGTACCGGTACTGATGTCTTTTAAGTTTCATTCGCACAATATATTACTTGTCAGTGCTTCTTCTGTTATTATTGCGACATTGATCCAGATGGTGATAGGATCTAAGTTTATAATAGTTGCCGGTAAAAGAGAACAATTTTCTGAAAAAAGTGAAAAGAAATCTCTTCTTCGTGTTTTTCGTGAAGACTCCTATATAAGATCAATTGCAATTTTTGCAGCTCTTTCGGTACTAACAGCATTTTTCATACAATATTCATTCATGGCAGTTACAAGAGTACAATATCCGGTTGCAGAAGACCTGGCAGGTTTCCTGGGCCTTTTCACCGGCTGTCTGATGATATTCATACTGTTAATTAAATTGGTCATCTTTCCATATGTTCTTCATAATTATGGTCTTCGGACTTGTCTTCTGATTGCTCCTGCACTCATTGCTGTATTTACTGCAATTTCAATAGCAACAGGATTATTAATGGATTATGCCACCGTAGCAACAGATGGATTTTTGATATTCTTCCTTCTTCTTGCGTTTAGCCGGATCATTTCAAAATCTCTGAAAGAATCGGTAGAATTTCCTTCACTTAAAGTCATTTTTCAACCAATTAATAAAGAAACTAATTCTGAGCTTCAGGCTGGAATTGCCGGTATTATTAATGAAGTATCTGTATTTTTTTCAGGATTGCTACTGACGGCTATTGGTCTACTTAGCTTTGTTAAGATCATTCACTTTTCATTATTTCTGTTCTTCATTTCCTTAATCTGGTTTCTTGTTGCCCTCCGGTTATTTAAAGAGTATAGGAAGTCAATAAAAAAAGCAACTGAAACAGCAGGTTGGGAAGGCTCAGTAGTCGAAATTTCAAACAACCAGAATAATTTTAAAAACAGATTTTCAGCTTACCTTGATTTCAGATCAGACTATTTCAGGCTTATTTCGGGTGATTATTCAGTTTTAAATAAAATCAGGACTAAGTGGTATTTTGAAGAAATTATTGAACACGCTTACTTAAAAAAAGATTTGACCCTTTTACCGGTTCTTAAAAAAACTGCAAATAATGTCAGCCTTGATGAAGAAGTCAGACAACACTCAGCTGAAGTACTCGAAATTCTCCAAAAGGATTCAACTTCACTGAATTCTGATAGTGAAAAGTTAAGTGGAGCAATAAAATTGCTTTCAGGTACCAGAATGCCTCAAACAACAGAAATTTTAAGACTTTTAAGGGATAACTCAATTGATTCAAAGAGACTGGCAATTTATATGATTGGGAAATTTCACCTTACCGACTTATTGTCGGCTATATGTGAATGTCTTATTATCCCTGATTTGACTAAAGATGCATATGAAGTTCTTAAGGCCTTTGGTTCAGATGCGGAAGATGAATTGATAAGGTTTTTTCTGATTACTTCAGGAAATATAAAGTTAAGTAAAACAATCCTTCAACTCCTTGGAAATACCTGTACTAAAGAGACTCTAGGATTCCTTTTTTCCCGACTATGGTCGAATTCGAGACAACTGAAGGAGATTGCTGTAAAAAGTCTTATTGACTGCAAGTTCAAACCATCTGAAGAGGAAAAGCAACGACTTCATCAGCTGACTTCTGAAGTTATAGGTTCAATAACCTGGAATCTTTCGGCAAAAGTTGCTCTTGAAAGGGACAAAGATAATTTTCTACTTGAAAGGATTAACCTGGAGATACTCAGGTGGGATAAATTTCTTTTTAGTATTCTTTCAATCACTTATAATTCTGAATCTATAGCCAGGATTAAGGAGAATATCAGTCAGGGATCCTTCGAAAGTGTCAATTACGCACTCGATATGGCTGACATATTAGTTTCCGATTCAGTAAAACCAAAGTTGATTTCTCTTCTCGATTTTGTTCCCGATGAGGATAAACTTAAGACACTGTTTCAATTCTATCCAGGTGAAATTCCACTTCGTAAAAAACTTCTCGAAGACATAATTAACCGTGATTATAACCTCATTAGTTTATGGACCAAAGCGTGTACACTGAGAAGTGTTACAAAGATTGAATGTGATGATATGGCTGAATCGGTGACCGCTCTTCTTTTCAGTCCGGAAGAATTAATTCAGGAAGAGGCTGTAACCCTCATTGCCCGTTCGAAGCCGGAACTTTACATTTCAGCTTCCCCAAGAATACCCGATTTAATAAAAACACGGCTGGATAAAATAATAAACGGCACGACAGATAACAAAGAATTGCTTTTCGAAAAGGTGAAATTTCTTGCAAAATATTTTATGGGTATCTCTGAAGATGAACTTTTATTGTTAGCTTCCCAGATGAGATATCTTAAAAACTTTGACCGTGAATCTCTCAGATATTCAGAAGGATGCATTATCTGGCCTCTGAACGGTGATAATGGGAGTAATGAAGTTCATGTGGTTTACGATGGAGAGATGGAGAGGCTTTCAAGGAAGTATCAGGATGAACAGCATCTCTCTTTTTACTTTTTACCTTTAATTGCAGTTGAAGAATATCATTTTCAGTTCCCCGATAAATCATATGAGATTCTGAAGTATATAGATAATAACGAAGAATAATAATATTTCTGGCATTGTAGTATAAAACCTGTAATTGAAATAAAGAATATATCCCTGGAAAAGAAAGAACGGATAATCAGATGACAGAATGGTAACTGTGAAAAAAGTTAAAAAAGGTATTTATCATTATGGGACTAAAGAAAGATATTAAAGATTTCAATCCATTCCCCGGCCTGAGGTCTTTTGCTTCCGGAGATAGAGATCTGTTCTTCGGAAGGAACACTGAGAGTGATGAGGTAGTATTAAAATTACTTAAAAACAGGTATATTACCATAATTGGTGCAGCAGGAAACGGTAAATCTTCACTCGTCTATAGCGGTGTAATTCCCAAAATACTGAATTTAAAAATCAGGGAATCTTCTGTCTGGAAGATCATCTCTTTCAGACCAGGGAACGACCCATTCGGAAATCTGGCCGGAGCATTGTCTGATAGGAGTACAGACTCAGGGCAGGATAGAATCGGAAGAGATTTAATAATTTCCGAACTTCTCAGTAACCAGGGAAGTTTTTCTGATGTTGTCAGGAAGTACCTAATCAAACAAGATGACAATGTTCTACTAATTATTGATCAGTTTGAGGAACTTTTGAGGTATTCTTCATCCGGAAAAACAGAAAATTCATATGCAACTGCCATTAAATTTATTGATTTCCTGATAGATTCCGTCATCAAGCCCGATATAAATATTTTCATAATTTTCACGATGCGTTCCGAGTACCTTGGGGAATGCTCACACTTCAAGGGACTCACCACACTTGTTAATAACAGCAATTATTTTGTTCCCGACATGGGAACCGATAATTGGAGAGAAATAATTGAGGAGACAGTAAATTTTGCAGGGGCAAAAATTGATCAGGATCTTGTCGAAGCCATTCTAAGCGACCTTAAAGATAAGACTGGTCAGCTTCCTGTTTTTCAACATGCCATGATGAGGACATGGGACCACTGGAAAGAACTTGATGAGCCAGATAAACCAATTAGCAAAGCGGATTATAACTCAGTTGGTACAATTAAAAATGCCATATCCTTGCATGCTGAGGAGCTGTATGAGGAGCTAAGTCCGCAAGGGAAAAAAATCTGTGCTGTTTTGTTTAAAACTATTACGAGGAAAGGTTCAGGTAATAAAGGTTTACGATATCCATCAGATATTGAAACAATAAAGTCGGTTGCCTGGTGTTCCAATGAAGAATTATATGAAGTTGTTGAAAAGTTCAGGGGACAGTCATGCACCTTTTTAACACCTGGCGAGGATATTATTCTGAACAATAAGTCAGTTATCGACATTCAGAACGAATGTCTTATCTATTCGTGGGATCGCCTGAAGGGCTGGATTGATGATGAATACTCTTCAATGCAGATGTATTTACGGTTATCAGATGCATCTGCTCTTTATCAGCAGGGGAAGACAGGTTTATTCAGACCCCCTGATCTTCAGCTGGCCATTAACTGGCGCGATCAGCAAAAACCAACCCTACCATGGGCAGTTCAGTACAATCCTGCCTTTGAACGGGCTATGGTTTACCTTAGGACAAGCGAAAAGGCTTATCTTGAAGAAGAACAAAATAAAATAAGACTTCAGAACAGGAAAACTAAGAAAAGCAGACTTATTACAAGGATTCTTGGAATTGTCATATTAGTAGCTCTTGGATTTATGCTCTTTGAGTATGCTCAGAAAGTAAATGCTGAAAGACAAATCAGATTTGTTGAAAAACAAAAGAACCAGGCAGTTAATGACAAAGCATTTGCTGATTCCTTTGCCGTTATTGTATTTAAACATAAGATTATTTCAGATTCAACTGCAGCAGCTGCAATCAAAGATGCCGAAGAGGCAAAAGAGCAGAAAATTGTTGCCGATGTTCAGAAATCATACGCAGAAAGAAATTCTGAAGAAGCGTTGCGTCAAAAAAATCTCGCTGAGAAACAAAGAGATGGAACCCAGCGTCTGAGGATGCTTTCTATTGGAAAGTCAATGTCACTCAAATCGTTGCAGATGAACGGCGAAGAAGACCTGCAGACACTGCTCGCTTATCAGGCCTATCTTTTTAATAAAAGAAATAACGGACCTGATAATGACGCCGATATATATGCCGGCTTATATAATGTTGCTCTCCAGCATGGTAATATTAATTACAGGTCCTTCAAAGGGCATAATGGTGATATTAAAAGCATTGCATTTATACCCGGGAAGAATGAATTTTTTACTTCAGGAAATGATGGACAGGTACTTAAATGGTCGCTTGAGAAAAAAGATAAGACGCTCCAGGTCATTTATTCAGGAAGTGATATCATTGAGGTACTGGCTGTCAGTCCAGATGCTTCCTGGCTTGCATGTGGAAGTTCAAACTCATCGATTAGAATGATCCCGTTAAAAGGGAACAATATCGGATATGAGATGAACGGACACAAGGGTGGCATTAAATCACTTATATTCTCATATGATGGGAAATATCTCTATTCAAACGCTCTCGATGGGAAAGTACTGAAGTGGGATATTGCAGCACGGACAAGTATTAATGTTACAACTGGTTCGATGGAGATATCATCAATAGACATCTCTTCCAAAGGAAATTATCTCGCCGGTATAAGCAGCGATGGCAATGTTTTTGTCTGGAACCCCGACCACAACTCAGATAATTTCAGGATTGAAACTACAGGGAAAAATGTAAAAGTGGTAAAGTTCAATCCCGAGAACAATCTGCTTGCAATAGGTGATGCAGATGGAACTGTACAGTTATGGGATATTAATCTTCATAAAAAACTCTCAGAGGTAAAAGCTCATGGAGCAGGAGTTAATGATATTCAGTTTAATACAACATTGAAGCAGATGGCGACATCGGGAAATGATAAAAAACTTAAAATATTCAATATTAAAGATCCGACCGACCTTACGGAACCTCCTGTTACTTTGGCAGATAATGTGGGATTTGTACTGGTAATGCAATTCACTCCCGATGGTCAGATGATTATATCAGGAGAATCTGGTGGAGGCAATATTATCGGCCGACCGACCCATGTTGACTACCTGGTTAATGATATTTGCAATATGGTTTCAAGGAACATGACTCAGCAAGAGTGGAATGTATATGTTGGAAAGGATATTCCTTTGGAGAAGACCTGCAAGGGTAGTAATTTTAATATCAAAATTGAACCTGTAAAGTCGCTGAACAAATAGGAACATATCTTTCTATTGAGATTGAGAGATTGACCTAGAATTCAGTACGCCAATCACCCCGTCATGCTCACTGGAGACTGACGGGGTGGTTGGTTTGCCTCATTTTGATTATAATGTATTAATTTCCGAATTTTGACTAAATTTGCCCCGGTTTGGTACCCGGAACAAGGGTACTTTATTTTTGTTTAATATTTATTTAGATTTAAGATAATGAAGAACAGAAAGACTTTACTGATGATACTCGATGGCTGGGGAATAGGGGATGGCTCAAAAGCAGATGTAATTAGTCAGGTTCCAACACCTAACCTTACATATTATAAAAATAATTATCCGAATTCCAGACTTCATGCATCAGGCGAAGATGTTGGATTGCCCGACGGTCAGATGGGAAATTCTGAAGTAGGACATCTGAATATCGGTGCAGGAAGAGTTATATATCAGGATCTGGTTAAAATAAACAAGGAATGCAAAACAGGTGATATTAATAAGAATAAGGTTTTGACAGATGCATTCACCTATGCTCATGATAATAATAAACAAGTTCATTTTATGGGATTATTATCAGATGGAGGTGTTCACTCCCTTGATAAACACCTTTATTACCTTTGCGATATGACAAAGGAGTACGGCTTGAAGAATGTGTTCATTCATGGGTTTGGAGATGGCAGGGATACTGATCCGCGCAGCGGTATCGGGTACATGAAAAATCTTTTGGATCATCTCGAAAAGTCTAATGGAAAAGTGGCTTCATTTATTGGAAGATTCTATGCAATGGACCGCGATAAGAGATGGGAAAGAGTAAAAGAGGCATACGATCTGATTGTAAATGGAAAAGGAGCCCCGACCGGTAATATTATCGAAGGAATGCAGGAATCATATAATGCTGGAGTTACCGATGAATTCATGAAACCAATAGTTGTTACTGATAATTTTGGCTCCCCCTTAGGTTTAGTGAAAGAAGGCGATGTAATCGTTTTTTTCAATTTCAGGAATGACAGAGCGAAGGAGCTGACTATAGCGCTTACCCAGAAAGATATGCCTGAGTGCGGTATGAAAACCATTCCATTGTACTATTGCACCATGACCCCATATGATGCTACCTTTAAAGGTTTGCATATCATTTATCCGAAGGATAATGCAGATAATACAATTGGTGAAGTTCTTGCAGCCGCTGGTAAACATCAACTCAGAATTGCGGAAACGGAAAAATATGCCCATGTTACATTCTTCTTCTCCGGAGGTCGCGAAGAAAAATTCAATAACGAAGAGAGGATTATGATTCCTTCCCCGAAAGTTGCGACATACGATCTGCAACCTGAAATGAGCGCTTATGCTGTCACAGAAGCAGTTGTTAAAGCAATCGAAACAGAAAAATTTGATTTCATTTGTCTGAATTTTGCAAATGGCGATATGGTAGGCCATACCGGTGTTTATGAAGCAATTAAAAAAGCTGTTTCAACCGTTGATGAATGTGCCGGAACTGTCATTAAAGCTGCCCGAAAGGCAGGATATGATGTTCTTGTGATTGCTGACCATGGAAATGCCGATAAGGCATTAAATGAAGACGGATCGCCAAATACGGCTCATTCGCTTAATCCTGTTCCCAGCATACTTATAACTGATGATTATAAAAAAATCAATGAGGGAATCCTGGCTGACGTAGCGCCCACTTTGCTTAAAATAATGGGTATTCCTATTCCGAAGGATATGACAGGAAAAGCGCTGGTTTAATACCTCTGTGGCTCTCTGTGTCTCCTCTGTGGCTCTCTGTGTAACAAAAAAATAAAGAACTGACACAGAGAGACACAGAGGTTTCACAGAGTTACACAGAGGAATTAACCTATATTTTCTTAAATTTGTGAACTTTCCGGAAAAATGAATTTAC
>Ga0302209_10001488_pt1 | contig 10043 bp, 8 predicted proteins | sample II_Fen_E3_1_FD_194574 | JGI IMG/M metagenome (GOLD analysis project Ga0302209, IMG submission 194574) | Peat permafrost microbial communities from Stordalen Mire near Abisko, Sweden - II_Fen_E3_1 | ecosystem: Environmental > Terrestrial > Soil > Wetlands > Permafrost | place: Sweden: Abisko...
AAAATTTCGACAATTTCACTCATTCTAACAATAGGAATGTTAGTTATGTCATGCTCGGCTACGAAGAACATAGCATCAGCCAACCAGAAGCCTTACATACCGGTATCTCAAGAGTTATATGACACTATTATGCGAATGGACAGTATCGTTTTTGATGCTGCTAATAAGGGCGAAATAGATAAAATGAAAGCTTTATTTACAGAAGATCTTGAATTTTATCATGATGCGGGAGGACTAGATGGATATGCGAAAACAATGGAAAACTTTCAGCGGGTTGCAACCAATTATGGATATACGAGACGGGTTCTTCTGAAAGAAAGCGTTGAAGTTTATCCGATTAAAGATTATGGAGCTATACAAACCGGGTTACATAAATTCTGTCGACTTGAGAACGGAGAACTAATAAATTGTGGGACTTTTAAATTTCTTCATATTTGAAAAAAAACACCCACTGGCTGGAAAATTTCACGAGTCGTTAGTTATGGACACTAAGAACAAGAGATTACAAAACAAGATATGCCTACAGCCAACACGGGTTTTGCGTCAGGCGGGGTGACGTTCTGTCCTTCCGGATATGTTGGTCAAATAGGATAACGGTAGTGCTACTGTTGGAATCCGAAAACAGATGGAGCTTTTATACATTTAATGGGCATATCCGGGAAGACGGGTGTGATGACTAATGCTATTATTTATCATGCAATGGGTGGCATGCAATGGCAATAATCTATATACAATGGGCGATGCCCAATGCTATTATATATTAGCCCTTCGGGCTGAAACGCAATATGTATTTTGCCCGAAGGGCTTTTTTGAATAATATAGGGTGACACCCTATGATGTGTCCGTAGAGGTAGGTTTTCGATGAAAGTTGAAAAGAGAACGATAAGTTTATAAAAAAACAAAACCCGGAAGCATGAATTTCTTCAGCATAACGGGAATAAGATGATGCAAATAGATTGCATTAATTTGAAATACGTATCTTCATCTTCTACTGAGCATATATGTCTTACTAACAAGACGAAAAAAGAAAATACAAAGAGAGAGTAATGCAACACTCAAAATCAGGAATATAAACGCTCGACCATTCGATATTTTACCTAAAAAACAATATTGAATGAAATTAAAAAACAATTTCATATCTTTGTAATTCTATGAATTGAATTTAATATTACAAGAACATGAAACAACGAATATATATCGACACTTCAGTTATTGGCGGGTACTTTGACGAAGAATTTAAAGATGCAACCAGAGATTTATTCAAGCGTTTTGAAAACAATGAAATTACCTTTGTAGTTTCTGACTTACTTGATTTAGAATTAATTGGAGCACCTAAAAACGTTAGAGAACTGCCCTATAAATTTTCTGCTGATAAATTTGAACGAGTAGAGCTTACTAATGAAGCTGTTATACTTGCCGATACCTATATTTTAGAAAAAGTTGTTGGAAAAACAAGTTTGGAAGATTGCAGACACATTGCTATTGCAACTATTAACAAAGTGGATGTATTGGCAAGTTGGAATTTCAAACACATTGTGAACCTCGACAGAATTAAAGGATACAATTCTGTCAATTATCGGCTTGGGTATCCTATGATTGAAATACGAAGTCCTAAAGATTTAATCCATTATGAAGACTAAACAAAAAGAAAAATCATTTGATGCAGTGAAAATGATGCGAGATGCTCGTAATAAAATAACTGATGAAACTCAAAACATGAAGTTTGATGAGTTGAAAAAATACATTGACAATCAATTAAAAAATAGTGGTCTGAAACCTATCGGTCAATAACACTAAATTTATTGTTCAACTCTATGATTCAGAAAGTACGTATGACAATGACAATACTTGTGAAATAAAGAGCTCATTGAACAAGCATCGAAATAATCTAACTTATATAAACACAACCATTAAATTCGGCTGATATTCCACGAAGAATTTCAGCCGATTGTAGTTATAATCACATTTCCTTTCCTATAGTGTCAGTAACAGACCGGAGCTTATACATTTAATGAGCATATCCGGGAGGTTGGGAGTAAGCGGAAAGATTGTTATGTATATTACTGCAAAATAATTCACATCTAAAAACAGACCAAATGAGAAACAAGATCCTGACAACAATTCTTTTGACAGTTCTTTCAGTTGTGGCAGTTTATGGTGAAAACATTAACAGACCAAAACTTGACAGCCTGATGAATATCCTTGCTGAAAAAAACAAGGCAATGGGTAGTCTGACAATTTTAAAAAACGGGAATGTGGTTTATTCAAGAGCTATCGGATATAGCTTTTTATCAGACAAAGAGAAAATTCCTGCTACCGAAAAAACAATCTATCGCATTGGATCCATCTCAAAAATGTTTACTGCAACAATGATTTTTCAACTGATTGAGGAAAGAAAATTAAAGCTTACTACCACATTGGATCAATATTTTCCCAACCTACCAAACGCAGACAAAATTACAATCAGCAATCTACTGAATCATAGAAGTGGCCTACACAACTTCACATATGACCCTGACTATATGACCTGGATGACGCAACCAAAAACCCAGGATGAAATGCTATCCATCATTGCTAAAGACAAGGTTGATTTCCAGCCAAATGAAAAAGCATCGTACAGTAATTCAAACTTTGTTCTGTTAGGGTATATTATTGAAAAGATTACGAAACAACCTTATTCCAAAAATCTGAACGACAGAATCACTTCCAGAATTGGTCTGGCAAACACGAGGTACGGAGGAAAAACGGACTTAACAAAAAATGAGAGCTTTTCATATCAATTTGAAAACACGTGGAAACAATTACCTGAAACAGATATGAGCATTCCCGGTGGAGCAGGTTCTATTGTGTCAACACCAACTGACTTGATTCAATTTATTGAAGCCTTGTTTTCAAACCGATTCATCTCGCATAACAGCCTGATACAAATGAAAACGATAACAGATGGTTTTGGTATGGGGATGTTTCAAATACCTTTCGATACAAAAAAAGCCTATGGGCACAACGGGGGCATTGATGGTTTTGCTTCTAATTTAGCCTATTTCCCTGAAGATAGTTTAGCCATCGCCTATTGTACCAACGGCCAGGCATATCCAATGAATGATATCTTAATAGGCGTTTTGAGCATCTGCTTTGACAGGGCGTATTCAATACCGACTTTCCAGTCCAGGTTCATTTCTATAAACCCGGATGAATTTACTAAATATGCAGGCATTTATTCAAGTACACAAATACCGTTGAAAATTACAATCACAAAAAATAATGAAACCCTTATTGCTCAGGCAACCGGACAACCCTCTTTTCCACTCGATGCCGTAGAAAAAGATACCTTTAAATTCGATCCGGCAGGTGTAATATTGGAATTTAATCCAGAAAAAAACGAAATGACATTAAAACAAGGGGGTGGTGTTTTTTTATTTAAGAAAGACCTGTGATAACAGATTAACCACGGCTTTAAACTTTGAAGAGCATTCACTTTATTGCTTGGCTACAGTGAATGCTCCCACTAACCGACAAATGCTCATAGCCTCGGTCGTTAGTGGTGATTGTAAAATAATAATAATAATTCAAACAGAAATGAGAAAAATCTTTAATATCCGACTTATAATACTGATCTTTTGTGGATATACTTTATCGACAATATCAGTTTTTGCTCAAAAAACAGAGGAAGATAAGAACCTGAATATAACTACCGAGAAAATGAAAGATATAATAAAAACACTATGCAATAGATTGGATACGGTTTATTTATATACTGAAAATGTAAATACTATTCGCAAATATCTGACTCAGAAAATGGATCAGGGGGAATATACTAAATTTAAAACGCCTACAGATTTTGCTTTTCAGCTTGATGCTGATTTGAAATATATTACAAATGATAAACACATGGGAATTGTGTATGATCCAAAGAAAGCTACCGAAATGATTTCGCAGCCAACAGAAAATTATTATACAAAAGAAGTGATTGAAGACCTTAAACAGAAGAATTTCGAATTCAGAGAGTTGAAAATTCTGGAAGGGAACATTGGCTATATGGATTTAAGGGAATTTTGTCCTGTAAAGTATGCGGGGGAAACAGCCGTTGCAGCAATGAATTTTCTTTCAAACTGCAGTGCATTGATTATCGATCTTCGTAATAATGGAGGCGGAGACGATAATATGGTACAGTTTTTAATGAGTTATTTGTTGGATGGTGATATTCAATTTTCCACAAGCTACAATCGCTATACGAATAGTTATTATGTTTCGCAAACCTTCCCCTATGTCCCTGGTAAAAAATTGTATAACATTCCATTATATATTCTTATTTCAAAAGCTACATTTTCGGGTGCCGAAGCATTTTCGTATAATTTAAAAGCTATGAAAAGAGCTACGTTAATTGGAGAAAATACTCGTGGAGGAGAAAATCCGATAGAGATTCAAGTTCTAACTGACGGCTATATTGCTTACATTCCTGCCGTAAAAATTTTAAACTCAATAGCTAAAACAACTATCAGATGGGAAAATATTGGTGTAAAGCCCGATATTGAAACGGATGCAAAAGACGCATTATTTAGGGCACAGATAAAAGCATTGGAAGAACTATCCAACACAAACATTTCGCAAAAAGTGAGTTATCAATGGATTCTGGAGGGAATGAAAGCAAGACAAAATTCATTTGTAGCGATAAAAGAACTTTAAAATCGTATGTTGGAACCTATGGCGAAAGGAAATTGATTTTTGAAAATGGAATGCTTTTCTACCAGAGAAACGGAACGGAAAAATTGAACTTAATTGGCATAGATAGTGACACTTTTTTTATAGATGGAATCGATTATTTGCGATTAAAAATAGCGAAAGAGAATGGAAAGGTGAAAGGCCTTATACGGTTTTACAATGATGGGACTTCAAAACAAGACTTAAAAGATAATTAAAGAAACAACAAACTGTCCTTCCGGATATGTTGGTCAAAACAGGATAACGGTAGTGCTGGTTGTTGGGATTTGTACTCCCAACTGTCTGTATTATGAGTTTTTTTTAATCCGAAACAAACAAATTCTCTTTGCAACCAGTTATAATGCTGGATTGAAAATACAATGAATACTATAACCGGGAATCCAATTACTCCCTTCACTCTTGACCGTTTGTTCCCGGTAACAGACCGGAGTTTTTATACATAGAATGAACATATCCGGGAGGACGGGAAAATATATGCGGACCAGTACTTCGCATACACAACTGAGAGTACGCAACTATAAGCGTTACAGGCAATGTTAGATGAACTCACAACAAGGCACTCCCAAAGTCAGATGTTAATATATTTACAAAATGGCATTAACAAAAATAAACGGCATTGATTTAAACATAAATACAAAGGGAAACGGAAAGCCATTGTTGCTAATTCACGTTCTAGGTGGTAACTACAAGCAATTAGACATCATCACAAATCCTCTTTCTAAACATTTTAAAACAATTACCTTTGACATTCGGGGACACGGACAAAGCGAAAAACCAACGGAATACACGTTGCAAAACCACATAAATGACGTGTTGGGCATTATGGATTTTTACAATATTGAAAAAACGTATTTGCTTGGTGTTTCAATGGGAAGCTATATTGCACAAGGTGTTGCTATTGCTGCACCAGAAAGGATTGAAAAGCTGATATTAACTGTTCCAAAATCAAATGGACTTACATCATCCGTACAAGCATTATTCAGTGAACACGCAGAAGAAATTAAGGGGAAAAATTTTCACGAAACTATTTTGACTTTACTCAAATATCTTGTTTACAATACAGAGATAATGCAACACCACCTTGATGTTTTTGAAACAGATTTAACACCTGAACAATTTGTGGCTGCCAATAAAGCCTTAACAAACTTTGATTTCAGGAAAGATTTACCGAACATAACAGCCCCGGCACTTGTAATAAGCGGAAAGTATGACAGTTTAAATCCTCCGAAAGACGGACAAGAAATCGCCTCGTTAATCCCCAATGCAACGTTTCAGGAAATGCAATTTTCAGGACATGCGCCAATTTATGAAGAAACAGAAAGGTATTTAAAACTTGTAGAAGACTTTTTATTCAATTGAGTAACAGTCGGACAAAAAGCATTGTTCTGTCCTTCCGGATATGTTGGTCAAATAGGATAACGGTAGTGCTACTGTTGGGATTCCAGTAACAGATGGTGCTTTTATACATTCAATTAGCATATCCGGAGGACGGGAGAGATATATTCGTTTTACCGATTCAACCACTTCGTGGTTGGTGATTTGCGAGTATCATTGTCCATGCATTGCATACATGGCTATTCACATTCTATTCCTTCGGTGATTATAAAAAACAGAATAACATAAATAATTATTCAACCCATTAGGAGTTTTTCCGGATAATCATATTATTTTTTTAAAAGTTCTTCCAGGTTCTTTTTACCCTCTTCATTGTTAGGATTTAAAGCAATTGATTTTTGATACATGATAATGGCCTCTTGTTTTTTACCTGTTTCTCTTAATCCCTCGGCATAGCTGTCATAGGTATTAAAGCTGGCAGGAAACAAAAAGGTATTCATCTTAAAGACCTCCAGTGCCAAACATCCATGTCCGTCAAAAGATGACCCGTACAATAAATTTCCTCCCGGTTGATTGAATTCCCATTCACTCAGGTAATAATGAGTAGTATCGCTTCTGACTGCATTAAAAGCACTGGCAGCTGCATCAGGTCCCTGTTTCACTAAAGTGCTTCCATAAACAAAAGCCAGGGAGTGCAAGTTTCTGATTTCCATAGGTTCATTCCCGTTAAGCAAATAATTTGCAGAAGTTACCATACGTCCGAATTCACTACAATCACTATTATTGAAAGTGATGATCGTCTGTTTGTTTTTCAGGTGGGAAATTTAGTAACGCCGCAACGATACAATCGTGCGGCGCTCAGGTGCTGGTTGTTTTATAATTAGATTTAAACGAGATATTTATTTTGAGCTTCTGCTTTGTTCTTCGCTGGAAGCACTGGAACGGTTGCTGCGGGTTTTAAATTCGGATTTTCCAAAACGGTAGTTGAACGTTATTCTGAACTGACGTGAATCATTTTTATGCTTAACTTCCAAATCTACATTGTCATATTTGGCATATGCGCGACTCTGATTGGTATTGAAAATATCGCTTACAGAAAGCTTGATGCTCCCCATATCTTTGAATACTTTACGTTGGATTCCAAAGTCGATGCTGTAATGAGACAGGACAACAATGTTACTGACTAATTCTCCTGTACTGTAACGTCCACTGAGTTCCATTTCCAACTTGAAGGGCAGACTGAAGTTATTGCTCATGTTAGAATTAAAACTCCAGCGATTTATGCTTCCTCCAGTATTCGAATTAAACTGAATTTCCTTATACATACCGGTAAATGTTCCATTTAGTCGCCACCATTTGGAGGGTTGGAGTTGAACTGTTTCCGAAGCATTGAAATTGACGGAGTTGTTCATATTTTCATTGGTCTGATAGATGGACTTTGTTTCATCGTTCTGCAGAATGATCTGTGAGAATAATCCTTTGGTATAGTTGTACCCTAAACTGGTAAATAAAATATCTTTGAAGCTATGACTCAAGCTTAATGAGTGGGTAAACTGCGGCTTCAGGTTTGGATTTCCTACATTGTAGGTGTAAGGGTCAACCATCCACCTGAATGGGTTAAGCATATCATAATTTGGTCGACCGATGCGGTAGCTGTATTTAAAGTTGATTTTGTTGTCTTTATTCAACGCTTGTTGTACGAAAAAGGACGGGAATATCTTCAGATAACTGGTGTCGTTTACCTGATTGGTGGTGACGGATGTTCCTTTAGAAACGGTGTTTTCTAACCGCAAACCCAGTTGCAGCGTTGTTTTATTTAGTTGAGCTCGTCCGTTTATGTAAGCAGCCTGAATATCTTCGTTATAAATGAAATGATCGTTTTGAACGAGGTAACCTGTCATGTCTATTTTACTGTCGGTATTTACAAAGCTGGCTTTTGCTCCGGCTTCGATATTGAACTTTTTCCCAAGCGGGAGAATATAGTCGAGTTTGGCTGTATAAATACTAATGTCATTACCTTGCATAGTATTTACAAGGACATCATGATTCAGGTTGTTGCCTGCTGCATTGTAATAAATGCCGTTTTGATAATTCGGACTTGTGTAGTTAAACCATGCATGATCAAAATCGGCAGAAAGTGACTGGCCTGTACTGTCAATGTCCCATTTGTAATTGACATTAAATGTCTGATTCTTCCAATGTTGGGTAGTGTAAGACTTGGAAATAAGTGATGAATCTACCTTCAGATACTTGTCGGTAAATGTAGTTGCATTTTGATCGTAAGTGTTATTATGCCCATTACTTCCGCGCAGCATTACGCTGACAACGTGATTTTTACGAATAAAATAATCGGCTCCTACTTTGTAGTTACCGGATTGTCCATCATAGGTTCCATTTGTGTTTATGAGTTGGTAAGCACCGTTCATAGCTGTACTTGTAAACCTGCGGGTCGCATCCATGCTGTTGGAACCTGCCCAGTTGTAGAGCGAGTAATTTCCATACAAGTTAAGTTTCCCATAATTCATATTAAGATCCAGTCCGCTATTCCATCCAAATCTACTAGCTGTTTCGGTGCCGGCAAAAGCACTTCCGTTGAATCCGGGTGCTTTATTATGCTTTGTCTTAATGTTGATGATTCCTGAGTTTCCTTCAGCATCGTAACGTGCTGAGGGGTTTTCAATAATTTCGATTCGGTCTACATTTTTCCCCTGCATGCCTTTTAGCATGGCTGCCAGTTGCGTAGCCGAAACATAGGTCGGTTTTTCATCGATTAATATTTTTACGTTTTGTTTCCCTTTCAGGCTGATATTGTCGCTATTGTCGACCGTAACACCCGGTAATTTTTTCAGAATTTCATACACATTCTCGGATGCTGTTGTGATGGAAGCCTCGGGGTTGATAACCATTTTATCTACCATCTGTTCGATAAACTTCTTTTTAGCTGTTACCACCACATTATCGAGTTGGTGTGACGTTTCTTTGAGCACGATAGTTTTTTCGACTACCGGATTTGTTATGTTGATGGTAATTTTTTCAGATTCGTGTTTGGCGTAGCCCACCATCGAAATGGAAAGAATATATTCTCCCGGGTTTATTTTACTGATTACAAATTCGCCTTTGTTGTCGCTAACTTCGCCTTTTTCCATTTTATTGGTTTTGGCATTTATAAGTGTGGCGGTAGCAAAGACGATGGGTTGATTGTTGGCATCGGTCACGCGGCCTTTTATTACACACATGGGTTCGGCATAAAGCATACCGGCGAGAAATGCCAAACAAACCAGCATGAACAAGCGGTTGTAATGATTTTTTTTAGAGGATTTCATTTAGTTTTTTTTATATTTTACATTGGATATTGAAGAAAATAAATTGTCCGATAGTTTGGATTTCTACTAGTATTGAATCAAAAATCGTAAATTTATTACATCGATTATCGATATTTTTTATAGTTAGACGCATTGACAGGTAGGTTTGGATTTATTTTCCGAAAAAAATGTTGATTTTATTTTGGATGGTTTAAATTAACAGGATTTGTTCCTACTGCTCCCGTGTAATTTTATCGCATGGAAAATTAAGTAATGCTACACGATACAATCGTGCGGCAGCAAGGGCGTGAGTGCCTGTACAAATTCATTTTTTCTACAGTTATTGAATAGACCCAGTAAACCCCTGAATAGACCCAACGAAAGCTTCGTATATACAAACAGATGCATTGATGAACTAAAAGATTATTTTAGACCCGAATATACCCTGAATAGAATGAATAAATCGGGATTTACTTACAAGTAATAGAGCATTCCTTACACAGAATAGAGCATTCACCCGCTAGCGCGCGTTTGTAACCAGTGCTATACAATTAGAATAAACAATATAATAATGATTAAAAATGGCATAGTTCGAATATTTGCGCCGCAAAGGTTGAATACGTTGGATCAATAGATAAACGGGTTAAATCAATCATCGGGGTTGCTGAAAATGTAGTTGCAACGATT
>Ga0302209_10001489_pt1 | contig 10042 bp, 7 predicted proteins | sample II_Fen_E3_1_FD_194574 | JGI IMG/M metagenome (GOLD analysis project Ga0302209, IMG submission 194574) | Peat permafrost microbial communities from Stordalen Mire near Abisko, Sweden - II_Fen_E3_1 | ecosystem: Environmental > Terrestrial > Soil > Wetlands > Permafrost | place: Sweden: Abisko...
TAGATATTCTTTCAGCCGTTGTGCAGAGAGAAGTGAGAGAGGGTTCAATAAGGGTTGAGAGAGGGTTTAATGAGGCTAATCCCTCCAAACCCTCAATGAACCCTCAATGAACCCCCTATAAACCCTCTCTGTACAGTGAACGAATGTCGGAGATGTTCATGTAGAAATTTTTGCAGAATCTATTGTATAGGGAGCAAAAAAATGTATCGCAATAAGCCTGTGGGAATCAAAACCGATTATATTTCAAAAATATGATTTTATTAATCGATAAAAATACATACTTAGAGCTGTTCATGTTTCACCTGAGCATATAAAATAAAGCAGACAAAAACAAAGTAATGCCTGAGTTTGTTTATAGTATAGAAATTCTTTACGACTTTCAAATTTCATTCTAATTTCTGGATTGCATTGTAATATAAATAATCGGATTTTAAACTAACTTTAAACGATATTGATATTATGAAAAAGAGCCGGCTATTACTTATTGTATGTTGCCTGTTAGCAGGTATTTTTATTTCCTGTACCAAAAACAGGACTAAAAATGAAAAGAAAGATATTGTCATAGCAATTATCCCGAAAGTAGATAATGCTATCTTCGAACAGGTAAAAGAAAGTGCAACCCAGGCGGCCAAAGAGCTGGGAATTGTATTAACCTGGGAAGCTCCCACTTCCATAGAGGGAGAGAAACAAAAAGAGTTGATGGAAAACCTGATTCACTACAAGGTGGATGGAATTTTAATCAGCTGCAATGATGCCGAGTTATTAAAGGACCCTATCAACGAAGCCATGAAAGCCGGAATCAAGGTGGCCACCTTTGACTCCGACTGCCCAAAAAGTGATCGGATTTTCTATATTGGAACCGACAACAAGAAGGCCGGCAAAGTATGTGCCCAAACTATGATGAGTTTATACGACAAAGCAAAAAAGAAACCGGATAAGATTTTCATCCTGAGTGGTGGAGTGAGCGCCCTGAATATGATAGAAAGAATAAACGGATTTCGCTCTATCATAAGTGAAGGACAAATTTCAAATATTGAATACACTTATGAAATTGCCGATTACGGTAAGGACCTGGTAACTTTCAACCTGACAAAAAACCAACATATAAACGGGGTTCAGATGTTTTGGGGTGTTCCGGCACTAAGTGGAGTGGACAGCATTCCTGCATTGTCGAAGTTTATGAAACACGGAGGAATTTCGGTATTCTTTGATGTTTCCAGGCCGCTACTCAAATACATCAAGGAAAATCCGAACTGTGCTACTATGAAACAGGATTTCCACTCCATGGGGTACGATGGAGTCAAAAACCTGTACAATGCCATCAAAGGAGATACATATAAAATGGAGATCCTCTATGATGTAAAAGTAATTGATCACAATAATGCCGAAGAAGAACTGAAAAAATTATAAACAGGGATTGAGATCACATAAATAGAAGATCAAACTCTATGTAATTCGGTCTTATTAAATAATTTAGTTCAATATCATTTGAAATTAAACATAAAAAAAGCCCTGTAAACAAAATTGTTTACAGGGCTTTTTTATGGTGACCGCGACAGGATTCAAACCTGTAACCCCCACCTCCGTAGTGTGGTACTCTATTCAGTTGAGCTACGCAGCCATTAGTTTTCTTTAGCGAGTGCAAAGATAGGCAATTTTTTAAAACTACAAAGGCTTTTTTGAAAAAAAGTTGATTTATGTTCCGCGTTCCGTGTTCAACGTTCCGCGTTAAGGGCTTATGAATCTGTTTGGGTTTATTGTTACTTCTTTGATACTGGTTCTTTGATACTGGTTCCTTTAAACATCTACATCTTCCAATAATTGATTAACCAATAATCTAATAGTCACTGCATTTGAACGCAGAACACGGAACACAGAACGCAGAACACGGAACACGGAACACGGAACGCGAAACGCTACGCTATCACAAAGTCCAGTTGCTTTTTATCCAGATTGGCCCTTGCTACTTTTATCGTAAGACCATCACCGAGCTGGTAACGTTTATGCAGCTTACGACCAATCAGACAATAATTTTTATCATCAAAATTATAATAATCATCGTCCAAATCACGGATAGGGATCATTCCCTCGCACTTATTTTCAATAAGCTCAACATAAATACCCCATTCGGTTACACCAGATATCACGCCGTCGAACACTTGTCCTAACTTATCAGACATAAACTCTACCTGTTTGTATTTAATGGAAGCACGTTCTGCATTCGAAGCCAGTTGTTCCATATCCGAACTGTGCTGGCAATAATCTTCGTACTCAGCAGCATTGACACTGCGTCCTCCATCAGCATATTTTTCAAGCAGGCGGTGCACCATCATATCCGGATACCTGCGTATAGGGGAAGTAAAATGCGTATAGAAATCAAATGCCAGTCCGTAATGGCCCAGGTTATTCGTCGAGTAAACGGCTTTAGCCATTGAACGAATGGCGAGTGTTTCAATTAGATTCTGTTCTTTCTTACCTTGTACTTCGTCGAGCAAAGAATTGATAGAAGCCGAAACAGCCGTTTGCTTACCGCTTGTTTTCAGATTATAACCAAAACGTTTAATAAATACAGCAAAAGTATTGAGTTTATCTGGATTAGGTACATCGTGAATACGATACACAAAAGTCTTCGCCTTTTGCCCTTTACCGGGCCTGCCAATATGGGTGGCCACAGTTTTATTGGCAAGCAACATAAACTCTTCAATCATTTTATTGGCATCCTTTTGTTCTTTGAAGAACACAGATGTAGGTTTTCCCTTATCGTCTATTTCAAATCGTACTTCTACCCTGTCGAAAGCAATGGCTCCATCTTCAAACCGTTTTGCACGAAGGATTTTAGCCAGACGGTCCAATGTTAGCACTTCTTCCTTAAAGTCACCTTCACCTGTTTCGATTATTGCCTGAGCATCTTCATAAGCAAACCGTCGGTTGCTGCAGGTAACAGTCTTGGCAATTTGATAATGCTGCAACTCTGCGTTATCATTCAACTGGAATATGACTGAATAAGTCAGTTTATCTTCGTTGGGGCGGAGTGAACAGATGCCATTCGACAAATGTTCGGGCAACATAGGGATCGTACGATCCACAAGATATACAGAAGTAGCACGTTGTTCTGCTTCCGTTTCAATGATACTCTCCGGACGTACATAATGAGTCACATCAGCAATGTGAACACCAACTTCCCAAAGTCCGTTATCCAGTTTACGCAATGAAAGGGCATCATCAAAATCCTTGGCATCACGTGGGTCAACTGTGAAAGTAGTAACATTTCGCATATCGACGCGCTTAGCAACTTCTTCGGGGGTAATTCCCGCGTCTATTTTTAAAGCAGCAGCTTCCACATCTTCCGGATATTTATACGGTAATCCGAATTCAGCCAGGATAGCATGCATTTCAGCATTGTTATCCCCTTTATCTCCGAGGATATCAATCACCTCACCAATTGGATTTTTAGCATTCGGTTCCCAGTCAAGCAACTTAACGACTGCTTTCTGTCCGGACTTTCCACCTTTTAATTTGTTCTTTGGAATAAAAATATCGTTGGTCATTATGCGGTTATCCAATGTCAGGAAGGCATAGTTTTCCGATACATCGAGAATTCCCACAAAAGTATCCTTAGCACGCTTGACGATATCTACCACTTCTCCCTCGGGTTGTTGCCCTTTTCGACGTGCATACAAAAACACTTTAACAGTATCATTCAGCAGTGCATGATTGGTTTTGCGTTCGGGAATAAACACATCTTCACCCCCATCATCCGGAACAAGAAAAGTTTTCACACCATGTCGTTCGATAGTACCTGATATATAGCCACCCCGTGAATTGACTTTAAAACAGCCACGGGATATTTCTACCAAAAAATCTTCCTCAAGAAGTTCGTATAATAACTGATTAATAAAAATACGTTGTGATTCGGACTTTATATTGAGTAAGGATGCGACTTGTTTATAATTGAAGGTTTTCTCCGGATTCTCATTAAAAACGTTGACTATATTGCCTATCAATTCCGTTTTACGAATTCTGGTGCTTGGGGCAGCTGGTCTTTTCTTCTTTGACATAATGTTTATGTTTTGTGTTCTGTGTTCCGCGTTCTGTGTTCCGTGTTCCGCGTTCCGCGTTATGGGTTGATAAATTTTATGACTTTATTGAGAGATATTTATTCAGTGATGCAGTTTAATGAATATGAATTGTTTGTCGCGTTAACAACGGTTGATTTAATTGATTAAAGAATTACATTTAAACAAAGAATAAAGAACCCGGTACACATAACACATAACACGGAACGCGGAACGCGGAACGCGGAACGCAGAACAACCAACTGCAAATATACAACAAAGCATTGACATGATAGTTTTTCAGTCATTTAAAGTTAATTTATTTATTATCGATAAATTATTTGTACTTTCGCAATTCTAAAGCCACGTCAAACAATCAGGTGAAAATTGCATGAAATCGAAAATAGCTTTTATTATCAATCCATTTTCAGGTACCGGAAAAAAAGAGGACATTCCGGCATTAATTCAGCAAATGCTGGATGCAACGCTATATGACCCTGAAATAGTATATACAGAACATCCTGGACACGGGACCGAATTAGCCAGATCTTTTGTTGACAAGCATTTTCAGATTGTAGTGGCAGTCGGGGGTGATGGAACGGTCAACGAAGTAGGACAATCACTGGTGCATACCAACACTTCGTTAGGCATAGTACCCATAGGTTCCGGCAATGGTCTTGCCCGTCATCTGGGCATTCCCATGAATGTAAAAAAATCCATAAAGCAATTGAACCGATCGGAACCTATTCTTATGGATTATGGCATGGTAAATAACCGTCCATTCTTTTGTACCTGTGGCACAGGTTTCGACGCCTATGTGAGCACCGAATTTGCCAAAGGGAAAAAACGGGGTATCATGAGTTATGTTGAAAAAATTATTACAGGATATTTTTCCTATAAATCGCAGAATTATCATTTACTGGGAGATGGGATTGACCTAAATTCGAAAGCATTTGTCATCACCTTCGCCAATGCTTCCCAATGGGGAAACAATGCCTACATAGCACCTCAGGCCAGTGTGCAGGACGGGAAACTGGACATCTCCATTATGAGTAGCTTTCCGATTATTGCTATCCCGACGTTGGCATTACAGCTTTTCGCCAAGACCATTGACAAAGATTTATTTATGACTACGTTGCGTTCAAAAGACATTACCCTTGTGCGGGAAGAATCCGGTCCGTTTCATTATGATGGCGAACCGTATGAAGAAGGCAAAGAAATTCAGATTAGAACTGTAGCAGATGGCCTGAAAGTTATGGTCAATAAAAGATTTTAGTTTTAAGCCCAAACATTCACTAACTTTTATTGCAAACCCTCTTTAAAAAACGATTAGCTTTTACTGAAAAGTATCAATCAGTACAATTCTTCAAAAACCACACATTCATTTGAAGTGTATCCGGGAGTTTCGTATAAAAGAAATGCAATGGAGACAGGCGCAAAAGATTCCCTCTTATTTATCCGTTCCTTCTTTCATCTCTTTGTCGCACAACCGCACAAATACCATTACCTGCTCCTTTTAGCCTGTGAAATATTACTGCAAGGGAAATGATCAATAAGACAACCCACCAAGTTAATAATGCGTAAAATAAGTACGATCCAAAACAAATTCAAGGTGTTTAATTGACATATATTTATAAATATAATTTATACTTAACATAGATTGGGCAATATATTACATGACCTTGTAGCTGATAATACTACATAAGCAGACCAATTGTTTTAACTATTGACTTAGTTTTTCTGTTCAACCCTATACGTATTTTTTCACCTGAATCAATTTCACGCACACTTATAAACCGATTATCCTTCTGTATATTACTATAATAGAAGCTCCACAAAATCTAATTCTGCTTCCATCAGTTTTTGTATTATGAACTCTTCTTCGTTTTAAAGCATATTTATCAATATTGTTCATCCAATTACTCGTGAAGCAGTCACACTAACTTACTGAAACAAAACCTACGGCGCTATCAGATATTTAAAACAACTGCATAACAACCTATATCTGGCCTTACGAAAATAAACCGGCCATCTTGCTTTAACATACCCGGGCGAAAGTCAACCTGCGTAGTAATACGTACAGCTCGTGTAGCATATATTCCTGAATATCAGTCTTGCAATAATTTTAGAATTATCATTACTTTTGCTGGAAATATAACGGAATTAAAAAGATATTACGTTATAAGTTGATTTATTAAATATTACAAATACAAGCATACTTACTCATCAAACCCATTGTCTGTAAAGCCCTTATTTCAGAACATTCATGTCGGGCAACACCAAAATATTCCCATGAATCCATCCTGCAGGCAAATCAAACGTATACTTATATTTCGGAACCATGAAAATTGAAAATGAACTTATTCAATTTAATTCAACGAGTGCTGAAAAGTTATTTGAAATCTACCAGGCGTTAAATTTTATATACCCTGCAAAAATGGAACATCTCCAACCGATAATTCATACAGTAAAGGAAAATTGGGAGAAAGCAATGAAATTGGATTTTCCATTATTCTGGGTATCAACCATAAAGCAAAACCCGGATAACATTATTTCTTCAGGTACAGCCTGGCAATATTTAAACAACGGAATGATTGCCCAGCATTTATGTTCAAACCAACCGATTGGTTCGAGAATGATCTTTCTGGGAATGTTAAGTAAAATCATTGACAACCAGCACACCGGCTATATCGATTCTTACCAGATATACTATCAGCCGCAAAACAAATATTCAAGCAAAGTCTTTGAAACACACGGACTAAAAGCCGGGAAAGAACTTTCCGGTATCATCCACTATAATTACCTTGAACTTCCCTTTCTAAAAATAGATTGTTCGGGAAATATCCAACTTACAGAAATCAATTCGGGCATTAATTCCGACTTTATTCGCTTTGTGACAGAACAGCGGGGTGAACTTTTTTTGAAAGTGCAGGAATTAAACTCAGAAGATATAAACCTTAAAAAACTGAATAACCGTTTTAAAAGCCAGGGACTAAAAAGGACGAGACGAATCTTTGCTGCAGGCGTACCTGGTAGTCCTGAAATTTACGGAGTAATTATTATCAACGAATCGTCATTGGGTTTTAATTTTAGCTTTTTTGAAAACAGTTGTGAATTGATCTTATGTAAAAATTCAGATGCACAATTCCTGTTACAAATAGCTCATAAATTACTTTTCAGGGCATCTGAGATAAATGCATTATCACCTTTGGAATTTATTCCGGTTCTTACGGATCCTATTCATTGCATGGTGATGGCCGAATTAAACGGGAAAGTAACGCGGAATTACAACTTATTTATCATGCTGAAGGGTGGATATGAAAGATACTATGAAGAGGTTGAAGAATTAACCAATTCTATTTTCCAACGATTTACAAAAAAATCATATGAAAAAAACTAGTGAACTTACAGGGACTTATTTTATGGATGATCCAAGGGAAGGTGAACGTCTTGAACGAAAAGTAAACCCGAACCAGTTCGTGCTTAATTATTTAAAAAGGCATATGGACAGTCTATGCTGCGGAATGATTCTGGAGGTTGGCTGTGGACCCGGGGTCTTCCTGAGTGTACTGGGCAACATGTATCCACAACATACCATTACCGGAATTGACATCAGCGATGACCGAATAGCCCAGGCAGATGCAAAGTTGTTGGATATAAAGAATGCGGAAGCGATACAAGCCGACATATACAATCTTCCTTTTGCAGATAACAGTTTTGACTTTATCTATTCAAGATTCTTATACGAATACCTTCAATATCCGGTAGAAGCAACAAAAGAACTATATCGGGTTTGCAAACCACAGGCAAAAATCCTGTTACAAGATTTAGACAGCCAATTCACATTCTATCCCGAGATTTCAACCGAATTAAAAGAAGCACTCAATGTATTAAATACTGAAACAGGATTTGATCCTAATATTGGCAGAAAATTATATTCTATTGGAAGACTTGCCGGGTTCTCATTTCTCACTGTAGAAACAGAAATGTACCATACTTTTTTTGGGAAAATAGATGATTTCAATTACGATTTATGGGCTTTAAAACTGGATATTGCCAGTAAAAATTTAAAACCAATGCTTGTTGAAAAGGCAGAAAGACTTAAATGTGAAATGTTGGGATTACTTCAGGATGAAGATTCAATCATGTTTTCGAACCTTTTTACACTGATTTTCGAAAAGAAATGATCAGAAAGCCAATGTATTCTTTATCATTATACCACGTTCCGTATTCCATAGCATGATTGCACCAGACAAGAAAGAAATAACAGGCACACTTGGTTCTAATGGCGTTACAACGGGGTAAAAATAGTGCCATTTGTATAACAATGCACTTTCTATTTCAAAAAACACATAAAAATCGTTATCTCAATATGAATTCAATTTTGTTTCAGGAGTTTCCGTTGGGTTTAACGGCATTTTAACTCCACCCAATGTAACATTGTCAAATATGACACGTTCCACATTACGCATAATATAGGGAGTCTTGCATTGCCGCAGGGTAATGTTTTTTAGTGTGATATCTTTAAGCGGGTATTTATCAATCCCTACAGCATAAAAGCCACATTCACCCGAACGGTCACCCTTGACATTTTCAATCAGGAAATTCTGAAAATGGGCAGGAGTATGTCCTCCCCGTCCACCAGGGTAATTCGTTTCAAAACGTATTAAAGCTGTACGAACACTATCGATGGTAATATTCCGGATCCACACATTGCGAATAAAGCCGCCCCTATCCTGATTGGATTTAAAATACAACCCACTCAACGAGTTCTTTACAACCACATTTTCCATAAACACATTTTGCACTCCGGCTGACATTTCACTGCCAATGCAAAGGCCGTTACATTTGGAATTAAAGATACAATTCCGTATCACGATATTCTCTGTTGGTTGTCCGATACGCCATCCATCCTGATCTCTGCCTGCTTTAATGGCAATGGCATCATCCCCGACATTAAACGTGCTGTTTTCAATCAACACATTTCGTGTATATTCAGCATCGCATCCATCGTTATTCAGGTTGTTGCTGTTGATCTCTACCCCACGTACCGTTACATTATTGCAAAATACGGGATGTATCACCCAATAGGGAGCATCTGAAATATGGATATCCTGTATGAGTATATTACTGCATCCAAAGAATTGTATCATACTGGGTGGAAGAATGGATTCCAGCCCAAAATTACGTTGAAATACCGGAACCTGGTCAATACCCATTTGGCGTAGCCTTCCCTGTATTTTTGAACCCTGTGGCCTCCAGGTAGCAAATTCTTTTGAAGCACTTCCGTTCAATATCCCCTTGCCGGTAATGGCTACATTCGAAACATGGTACCCGTATACCAACGGAGAATAATTGAACAATTCGGTTCCCTCCCACACTGTGAGGACAAACGGGGTATAATCCTTCGGGCTGGAGCTAAAAACAATCTCAGCACCCTGTTCAACTTTCAGGTTCACATTGCTCTTCAAAACAATTGAACCTGCCACATAATACTTTCCCGGTGGGACAAGAACCGTTCCGCCCTGTGCAATACTGCAGGTGGTAATAGCTTTATTGATGGCAGTCCGGGCATCCGTTATACCATCATTTATGGCTCCGTAGTCCAGTATATTGAACACCTGATTTGGGAAAACCGGTGCAACAATACTTTTCAAAATCTTATGATAATCGACCGTTTGTGCTTTCATAGAATTCACATATAAAAAACCAGCTATTGAAAACAAAAGTACTAAAACAATTCTTTTCATATTTGTTTTTTTAAGGTTGATAATTTTAGTGATAATCGTAGATATTTAATGACATGTTTGTTAATCTAAACGCTTACAATTCAATGTCATGCCAATAATTAATTTTTCATTATGAATTATGAATTATGAATTATGAATTATGAATTATTATACCAACCTTGTTGTCAGGCTTATACTATTTGCTACTGGCCTCCCCCACCCGATTGACCTCCCCCTTTTATATCAGAGTTCTCAATA
>Ga0302209_10001493_pt1 | contig 10031 bp, 5 predicted proteins | sample II_Fen_E3_1_FD_194574 | JGI IMG/M metagenome (GOLD analysis project Ga0302209, IMG submission 194574) | Peat permafrost microbial communities from Stordalen Mire near Abisko, Sweden - II_Fen_E3_1 | ecosystem: Environmental > Terrestrial > Soil > Wetlands > Permafrost | place: Sweden: Abisko...
CTACTAAAAAAACCAAAATAGATGTCTCAACTATCGAGATTGGTGTGGCACGACGCGAAGAAGAAGTGGTTTCACCGTTCAAAAATGGTCGGGTAGACTTTTTCGACGATTCGAAAGGTTTCGGATTTATCAAGGAAACCGGAACACAGGAGAAATATTTTGTACACGTAAATGGCTTACTTGAAACGGTAAAAGAAGGTGACATGGTTGCTTTTGAACTGGAGCAAGGACGCAAAGGCATTAATGCCGTACGGGTAAAAAAAGCATAAGCTTTGGTAGCATTCTTTTTATTTTCGGTTTGAAAATTTTCATATTATTTTTTTGATGAGATTTCTCCAAATTTCATCAATACGATTATTTATTTTTATTGAACCGTACAAGAAGAGCTTATAAAAAATAAATAAAAAAAGAAGAACCAAGCGGTTCTTCTTTTTTTTATGCTGAAAAAATTGCCCGAAGATAATTTGGTTCATTTTAATTATTCAGTTTATTTGCTGTCAATTTGATAGGAATTAAAATATAAATGATGATTATATGATATATTGTCGGAAATGACTATTTTTGTGACAACCAATTAGGATTTGTGCATATCTACTAAATCTCATTTCTTCGCATCCTGATGGAAATGCTACCGGACACATGTTCATCATAAATTATTGCTGATATTAATCCGGGCTGCGTGCTAAATAACCTGAATGAACTTTTTTATAGACTCAGAACCATATTATAAAATGAATGATATATGAAAAAACTAAAAATTATTTTCGCTATGTTGGCATTATTGCCATTTTTAGCTGTTGGATCAGAAGAAATAACAACCAATGGCTTTATCTTTTCGGATTATCAAAAGGGTAAAGTCTACTTCAAAAATAATAGAGTTGTTGAATCTTTGTTCAATTATCAAACCGTAACAAAACAAATGCTTTTCAGGCAAAACGAACAGGTTTTATCATTAGCATATGCTCAGACAACCGATTCGGTGGTAATTGGAGGTCGTGTATTCGTTTATTATCAGGATAATGAGTTCTTTGAGAAAATAGCACTTGGGAAAGGAAATCTGTTTATACAGTATAGCTCAGTTTTATTGTCAAAAGGGAAAGCAGCGGGATATGGCGGTTATTCTCAGTTATCCAGCACAACATCTGTCAATACAATATCATCTCTTGATGGAGGACAAACATCGGGATTTTCACATTTATCAGCAAATGAAGAATTTACGGCAAAAACCAATTTGACGTTTTGGATCAAGCGTAAAGATAAATTCATTAAAGTAAACTCTCAAAGTCAGGTTTTCAAGACCTTCCCGGAACACAAGCAAGCCATTCAGTCGTATTTTATTGATCATAAGGTTAATTTTGGATTGTTGAATGATGTCAAAGTTGTATTAGATTATTGCTTTTCTCTTTAAAAGGCCATTATTTTATCTGTGAGTATGGTAATGTATCCTGTTTATTGGCCTGAATTTTAATAATAGCATAATAATCATTTGTCTTACTTGTAAGAATTCTATGAATACAGTTTCTGGAATACACCGCATCTACTGCTAAATTCTGATTTCAGGAGCATGGATTCAGAGTCAATAAAACATACTTTCCGGTGCTTTCAACTTGTGTGAAGTCGGAAGAATATCTTTATCTGAAAAGAAAAAGAAAAGGAAAAAGAAAAGGAAGAACCTCAGGGCTCTTCCTTTTTTTATGCGTATAACTTTCTTATTGGGGAATAACAAGTAAAAGCTATACTTTTAGAGAATGTTTCAATTATAATTTGTATCTCAATTCAATACGTAAATCAGGCACCACGGCATTATTCAGATCATAATTTACACCACTTCCTACCAGCCCGCCATTATCAGACTTGTAAAGTCGCAGATTAAGTCCGCAGTCGATATTGACTGACCAGTGCGGGTTGAGACTAAAACTTTTTCCAATAGCCGGAATCAGTGAAAGTCGTTTTGGCTTATTGCTTAAACTTTCGTATATTGTTTCATAGCCTAATCGGGCATTGATATGCCACGTTTTTAAGTTATACTTATTCTCTGAACCAAAATAATAATAATTTTCGAGACTAAACGACAAGTAATCTGAAGGATAAATAGTTCCCAATGATGTCCCTAAATCGAATCCTATACTATAATTTTTTATTTGATAATCCAGCCCGGCATAAAATCCCTGACTTATAGGATTGAATCCAACATTAAAACTGGTTTGATCTGTCCGCTGGGCCGACGCCACAGTAGAAAAACAGATTAATGCCAGGATGAATACTTTTACTTTCATAGCCTAATGTAATTTAAGTTTATAATGTAAATATTTACATACTTTATCTGTTTTATAATTAAACTAAAATGCGACATGTTGTCTATTTCTTTCCGGTATTAGTTCTGACCATTAAAATTCTTACTCAATAGCTGCAACTTGAGTTCATTCTCTGTTATTTTTATGATCTTCCATTTATAAATTGCCTCACCTTGCCAATTTGCTACTTTCACAATAATAACCTTATCGATACCACTCAGGCTCCAGTTTCCATTATTATTGTCATAAACTACCGGAGGAGTAGCGCACCAACCGGAAATTGTTCGTTCAATGAATTTGCCATCCGGCCCAAAACTAAAGCCATATGCATAATCTTTTAATTCGCTGGATCTGGTATAAGTTATCAGGTTGTCCTGATAAACTGGACTAACCCATGAGCCCAGTAGCAACTGTTTTTCGGTTATGCTAACAGAGTCATTTTTGTCGCACGATACCAGTCCGGTAAACAATAGTGCCAGTAAAAATAATCTTATTTTCATACTATTTCTTTTTACTAAAGATGATCTCCCGATCAGAAACGTTGCATCCGATCGGAAGATTATTTCTATTTAGCTGAAGAAATATTGATTTAAGCAGGAAAACAGGGTAAGCTTAGTAAGTCTTATATCCCGTTTCCAAACCGGGAAGTATCCACTTTTTCTACCTCTTTCTTTTTATATCCGCTAAAGCTGTATTTAAAGGTCAGCGAAATTAAGCGTGCATCGTAAAACAGTGTCATGTTGTTTTGTTGCTCACCTATATTTATGTGGGTCTTTTGTGCCCTGCTGTTCAAAATGTCCTGAGCTTTTAGCGTCAGTCTGGCTTTGTCGCCGGCAAACTTCCATATCAAAGCCGTAGTCAGGTCGGCAGTGGGGTCGGTGTTATAGATTCCCTGAATGGCTGCCGACTGACAAAAAGCGTCGACAGACAGAAACCAGTCTTTTTTCTTTGTCAGGAAAACTGTATTGTTCAGAGCTGCATATCCAAAGAGTTTTTTCCGGTTGAAATCAATATCATAGAGTGTCCCTTTGTCATGAAAAAGTATTCCGGTGCCTGTCAGTTTCGATTCCAGCAAACTGCCTACTTTAAATGGAATATCAGCTGATAATCCGGACATATTGCGGTAGTCCATATTGATGGTGGTGTAAATCATGGTTAATGCTGTTTTGTTCTGATAAGGCATTTGTTGTATGCTACCCGATTCGTGATTGAAAAAAGCCGTCAATACATACTTTTTCAGAAAGATATAATTCAGACTGCTGGAATAAGTCCGTTCCGGCAACAGATTCTGATTGCCTTGCGCGTAACTATAAGCATTTATATACTGCCGACTGGGTGATGTCTGCCAATAGCTGGGGTATACCTTATCACTCGAAAACGACAACTGAAATGTATTATTTTCATTGGCATTATAGGATAAATTCATGTTCGGGAAAAGATCCAACCTATCCCACAACGTTCTGTTTTGCTGCAACGAATCTACCGTGGCTTTGTAATATTGAAGTGACAACGAAGCCTGCAAAGAGACTTTCGGTCCAAACTGACGGGTGAAACCCAGAAATCCTCCGGCATTTTGCTCCTTTTGTGTCTGAATAAAAGTAGCTGTTTTGTCCGTTGTGTTATTGACACTGGTAAACGACTTATTATCCGTTTTCGATATCGATCCGCTTATTCCGTAATTAAGCTCCCAGCCGTGTGCCAACTGACTGTTCATATTGGCATATACAGTTCCTTTTTCCACATGTTGCGATGAGTTGCTCAGGGTCGTTTCAGGCGCCTGGAGAACGGATGTATTAAGGAGTTCCTGATCCGACTTGTCGTTGTACAACACATAATCGCCTCCCAGACTCAACCCTTTGGCCGTAACATAGTCAAACCGGAAGCTGTGCATGGTAGTCGGGTTTATAATATGATTATTCGTAGCTACAGTGTCTACATTCACAAAAGAGGTGTTCGAAGATCTTCTCGAATTGGCATGATCAAACGAGCCGGTATAGGTTAGCGTATAATGACTTTTAGCCGCAGTTTCATATTCCAACACGCCCCGTACATTATGGGTATTGTCTATTGTTTTGCCTACATTAGCCTGGTCGACCTGATAAATCTGATTATTCAGCGTAGGAAACGCCTGCATATTTTCTTTTCTTCTGGCACTTTCATGCTCTAAAGAATAAGAAAAATCGCTGGAAAATCCACCGCTGGTGTAGCCCAGATTGACACGCCCCGAAGGAGTGAAATAGTAAGCCTGGCTTCCGGTAAGCGAAACTTCGCCTTTCACCACATCTTTCAGTGTCTTATCGTCTTCCATAATAATATTGATAGCTGCCCCGCGAACGCCATACTGAGGCGGAGTGCTGTACATCACTTCGATTTTTTTTACTTTGCTGGCCGAAGTCGATTTCAGCATACTCACAACCTGATCGAGTGTCATGGAGCTCAGTCGGTTGTTGATAAGAATATTCGTTTTTGTAGTTCCTACAATCGAAACCAAATCGCCAACCATAGATATACCCGGTAGCTCTTTTAGTACATCGTAGGCATTATCAATCGGTTTGTATTTAATCAGATTGGGTATGTTGTATTGCAACTTACCACCGACCACTTTTAATATAGGACGCTGGGCTTTTACAAAAACATCGGGCAGTTTAAGCGTTGTACTGTCGTTTAATTTAAACACGCTTTTATTGGTTACTTCTTGAGCAGATACAGAAATCTGCAGTAACACGGTAGAAACAATGGTCAGAAAAGATTTTTTATTCATAAACAAATTAATATATAAGGGTTATACTTCTTATTTTTAAAAAAAATAGTACGACGCACACACACAGCAATAGTACCATACTATCATTTTTACTGATTCATGACTTTATTTATAATAAAAGGCTATGAGTTTTGGCTAAATCAGAATCTATTTACTATTATTTCACAAAAATAATAGTAATATTTTATTCTCACAAGAAATTCGATATTTTTTTATCGATAAATAATAAATGAGTTAATGGTTATCTAAAAATCCGGTCATCAATAAACAAATCCTGTTTTTATAAACTATTATTTCACTGTGTATTATAACTATTCAATTATTACCAACCGCAAGGTGGTTGAATTTGAATAGTCGTGGGTGCAAACTCATCATGCTATGCTACAATAAACACGAAGCCTCAATCAGGTTGAATATCAAACAATCCCTCATTGTGTTTAAATCAAATAATATATAATAACCTGAGTTCGAGATAAGAATTTAATTTATAGTGCAATATATAAGCTAATTATATTTGCCGTAGGCAATCAATATCCATAGAAAAAACAATAGATTAAGAAATAGTTGTCCGTAGGACATCAACAAGTCTTTTGTTGTATATCTCCTACGGAGAAAAGATTTGAACTATTGATTTGTTCTATTGATATATAACTCCTAACGGAGTATCGGCTTTGATAACTTTATGTAGTTTATCCCGAACTCAGGTTAATAAGTCGCTTAGGTTATCGTCTTCGGGTTGGTCGGATGTTTTATCGAAATGTCCGTGTTCAGCCACCCTGAAAAAACAAACCGTTTCCAGAAAAACTTCCGGAAACGGTTTTTGGTGGAATTTCTAACTCAAAAGGGATTGACTATCGGAGGATCGAGCAGGGCTCTTAGCAGCCGGAGTCAATTATTCTCTGGAAAATAAAAATATTTATATTTATTTGAATATGGAAAATATATAGCATATATCTAAATTTTAGATAGTTCAGCTTTTGTATCTAATGAACCTATAATCGATTAATCTATTTCATTATTTGTAGATTTCGATTAAGATATATTTTCTGTTATTATATCAACTTATAGTTGATCGTTAAATTTGTCTTGCTAGATTGTCGATTCTTTTAGCTAAATTTCCTCTTTTGATTATGTATAAATCGATACTATCAAATTTGTTGTTAATTCTATTTATTTCTTGTTTAATCTCATTAGGTATAATATTAGTTTTGATTTTAGAATTATTTAGTTGAGATTCAATTCGATTTACTTCTGTTTCTAGCATAGATAATGATTCAAGTTTCTTTACTGTTAAGCTGAAATCATTATCAGATAAATTTTCAACCGGCCTAAATGGTTTATAGTCGTTGTTTTTATATATTTTCCAAATATTTCTAATTTTGTCTATTCCCTCGAAATCTGATTGCTTACTGTCATTTACAAATAAATCAAATTCTTCTATATTGAAAATATTTCCCCAATTGCTTCCCAAATTAATTTCATCAAGATTAACTATTTCCACTATACCCGTTAGATAACTTTCAGCATATAATTCTACATACATCTTCATCTGTTTTGAGATTTTTGTTTTCATTTTTTTATCTTTTATCATCTCTGCTGATGATATGGCATAATTAAATAATTCCAAAGCCTCATAATTGATCTTGCGTTTTGATTCGATGTAGTTTTTTAATTGCTCAAGTTGGATTTGAACTAAATCATTTCTATTTATATTAGAATAATTTTCTTTGGAAGCAAACTCATTTTTGTTACTAATAAAAGATTCAATACATTTAGATAACGCTACTGGATTTTTAGTTTTTGATAAAATAGCTTGAATATCTGGTGTAAATTCGTTTCTTCCTAGTAAAGAATAAAATATATGAAAGTTATTGTTATAAGGATTTGTATTGTCAATAGATATATCATTTGAAAAGTAACACCAAAATTCTAATACGGACTTATATTGGTCAGAATCAATAAAACGGATATTTTCTTGAAAATTTTGTAACGGATCATACTGTCTTCTTACGGCACGAATTATTTCGTAAGACAATGATTGATCAACTTCAATTATTTCGAATATTGACTTGGTGAATTCATATAGGTCGCTATAATTATCGCTCCACTCTGTCGTTTTTGTTTTAGTAGGGAAGCTATCTATTAGCGCATCTGCAAGTCTTGCCTGTAATTGTCTTTCATTTTTAGCCTTAAATAATTGTTCAATGCTATCCAGTGGATATTCTTCCCTATCAAATACTATCGCATTAAACTCAGCTTTAGACATATTCATATTGTCTATTCTATAAGCAAAGTAGGTGAGATAATTGCTGATATTTGATATAGGCTGACTGTTTTTTGTCTCTTTTGCGCTAAATAAGTTTTTCAATAGAAATTCAGCGAGTTCACAGTCTCCATCTCCAATAATTTCCAATAATTTTGATGAGACTTTATTTGAAGTTGTTTTTTGGTCAGTTTTTTGGGGGTTATCAATTTGGTAGGTTTTTGTATCATTATTGATATATAATAATGACAAAGGATTATCCCTTAATTCATAGTAGAGATTTGTGTATCTATAACGTATAAGCTCTAAACCAATAAACTCAACAATATCTATTTCATCAATTTGCTTCGATTCTTTTATTGCTAATAAATTAAGCTTGAATGAATTAGAAAAACGAATAATATCTCGCGTCGAATGAAGTATTTTGGGTATTAGAAATCCAATATTGTCAGTATCTGTATCTCTAAATGAGTGGACGATGTTATTTAATTGCTTATTAGTAGTTTCAGGGAGAGGCAAAGTTATTTGTCTTTGATAAGTGGGGCTATCAATATACTTATGAGTAATTACTTCTAGGTGGCTATCCACAAGGCTCAACCCCAGTTTAAGTAAAACTTCTAAAAGTGCTCGTCTAAGTTCATCACAAAGGATTTGTCCTTCATAGCTTGGAAGGTTAATTTCTAAATTAAAGATCTTTCTCAAATACTCCTCTGCTTTTTTGTCATCTCCGATGCCTATTGTTTTAGTAATATACTCTTTGTCGTATGTCACAATGAACTGAGTATAGGGAAAGTTTGCAGTGTTTCGGACAAGTCGGAACACCTCCATGATTTCATCTTTGTTTAAACGATCTGTGTCATCAATAATTATTAAGATCTTTAGTTTAAGCTGGCTTAAAATTGCAGTAATCTCAGCATATTGATTCAATCCACTTTTTTCATCACGCAGATACTTGATTGGCATTTTGAAGAAAGGTATAGTAACTTCAATATTTTTAAGCGAGTTGGAGTAGTTCTCTATACTTGAACTTAAACCGGGTGCGTATTTTGATATTCTACTTCGATATTCTTTGAAAAAATCATCTATAATATCGTTTGGAGTTTTGCAGAACCAAGGTTTAAATTCGAGTATAATATCAATACCAGAACCCATTTTCGGATCCAACAGTTCTTTTAATTCATTCGTAAAGCTTGTTTTACCGCTTCCCCATTTAGCCGAGATACCAACAGCGAAAGCGATTTCACTATCAAAGGTATTTTTAAGTTCATTTGCCGCTGACTTGATGTATTCTGCTCGGTTATATAAATCAATATTTCCAGATTCTCTTTTTTCACCCTGTTTTCCTGTCAATGGCTTATCGAATTTCAGTCCAAGGTCATTTTTCTCAGCAGATTTACTTTTAGATATCATTCTGACGCACTTTATACAAAGGAGTATCTCGAAGAAAATCGGTAAATATAAAAAGTAAGCATAATACTCTATAAATGTCCAGTCACTTGAATGTAAACAAACAGTAAATATTGTAGCAATGAAAAGTGAAACGAAAAACCGTGTTTTGCTTGATTTTCGTTCGATACATACAACAGCAATATAAAACACGATAAAAGCAATAAGAATAATACAATAACTCCAGTACCAAAACCATTTTTCAGGGTCAAATTTACTTGCAATTGTATTGACAACTAGCAAGTCAATAACATTAGACCAAAATTCTGAGAATATAAACCAAGAAAGAATAAAACCTGTAAAGAGAATTATATATAAGAAATACTCTTTATACACTGAAAGTCCTTGTTCAGTGTACTCTTTTATCTTTATGTATTTTCTTTCTGAATTGGACATAATATTGGATTTTCTAATTAAATATGATTAGGATTAGACTTTCTAAACTAATGTTTGATGAAAATTGGAAGAGATAATTTTTTAAACTTCAAAGCTACATATTATATCTTACATTAACAACATAACAGTTTACTTTTTCAATTAGATCTGTCGAAGCTATCAAAAACAAACCGTTTCCAGAAAAATTTCCGGAAACGGTTTTTGGTGGAATTTCTAACTCAAAAGGGATTGACTATCGGAGGATCGAGCAGGGCTCTTAGCTGCCGGAGTCAAACGTTCTCCGGTAAAGGAGAAAGACCGGTTCAATTTTTTTTAATGTTATCATCCTACTACATTGGCACTGATAACGCTACTCCAGGGACCTGCTTCGCCGCGGGTATTCACCCACCGGAGCCAGTAGTAAACTGTTTTTCCTGCCTGTGTTCCATCAAATGTAGCAACATAAGGTGAAGCGGTGCAGGTAGCCAGATACGTTAGTTCCGAAACAAGTTTAGGAGCCTCACCATCTATTTTCATATAGATTTCGCATCCGTGCACACCTTCGGGTTTAGCCTTGCTGCGCGACGAATCTTCGTCGTAAAAATAAATAGCATGTTGTCTGCGTGCCGAAAAATCAATTTCTCCAACAGGACTGGTGGTTGGTTTGGCCACCGGTGTACGAGTTCCTGTTCTTACTGTAAGACCCATACGGGTACGATCACTATCCGTTACCTTTGCATTATTGCTCAACCATTGAGCCGTGAAAGGACGAATTACATCCACATAATCTAAACGAGCATCGTCTTTGGCCTGTACATCAGCCGAGGTACGATTCTGTTTATTACTTGCCTTCGGGTAAGCAAGATCCCAGACGCTTTTTTTTGCTTTTAAT
>Ga0302209_10001495_pt1 | contig 10024 bp, 6 predicted proteins | sample II_Fen_E3_1_FD_194574 | JGI IMG/M metagenome (GOLD analysis project Ga0302209, IMG submission 194574) | Peat permafrost microbial communities from Stordalen Mire near Abisko, Sweden - II_Fen_E3_1 | ecosystem: Environmental > Terrestrial > Soil > Wetlands > Permafrost | place: Sweden: Abisko...
GGAGATGATTGTTTATGATATGATGGGTCGTAAATTGAAAAAATCCAGTTTTGGACCGTATGGGGTTACTGCTGTTCAGGTTGGTAGTATTTCGGGTGCTTATGTGGTTAGTGCAGCTACAAGTAATGAAAAAGTAAGTAAAAGATTAATTATTGGGAAATAAAGTGACAAAAAAACAGAAACATATCATGACAGGATTGATAATATGGGCAGGATTGCTCATAGTGGTCCTGTATTCCCCAATTGGAAGTCCTGATTTATATACCTCTCATAATTACTATGTGGAGAATCAGAATGTCACTACTACATCCGGAGTGACACCCAATGCACCAAAAATAAATTATTCTTCAGAGAACAGTTCGAATGACCTGGATATTCCCCAGGTAAGTACGCTCTCAAAGACTAACTATTCAGTTCGTAATTATTCTTCAATAAGTACTTCTTCCCCGGGATCTTCCTATTCTGTGCAGACACAAACTTATCAATCGAACAACTCGTCAGGCTCAGGTAGCTTGAATGGAGTTGGAAACTCGTTTATTGCCGGTGGCGGATCCAGAAACAGCGCAGGTTCTTCGGGGGTAGTTATGAATAACGGGATAACAACCTTGACCTTAACATCAGATTTAAGCTCTCAAACTCCAAAACAAAATACAAATACGAATATCACTGCAGATCCCACCATCACTGATCCGGGAGACGATCCTCTGGGACCACCTATTCCTGCTGGAGATGGCTGGGGATTACTCGTTATTTTTGGCTTTTGCTATGCTGCTTATAAAATGAGATATCTGCTCTTAAAGCAACTTCACTTTCGTTTTTCAATAAGAAACTGATGACTATCAGCAATTAATATACAGGCTATCTCAATACTATTTTGAGATAGCCTGTTATTTTAACAACAATAATTCAATCTAAATTTGGACCTTGCATCAAAAAATATTAGTCAGGAAACCAACGAGTAGTTAACTAATTCGGAAGTATTCGAATTTTCCAACTAAAATAACAATCCATAAAAAAAAGAGTCTAATTATATAATTTAATAAATTAATGTTACATTTGCATGTTTATGTTTTGATTTCACCCGATAATGCCTTATTTAGAGGATGAATTGTTGATCCAAAAACTCATAAAAACACCTCTATTTAAATTTGTATTAAAAGTTTGATTATGATACTTTTTATACCTCGAAATTCTTCGTCTGGCACTTCAAATGGTATTTATACTTCTGCCCATTCTACTTTCCAAATCAAACAGCCTAAATTATTAATCGTGTTACTAATATTGTTGTTGGGATTTAGTAGTTCTGGAAAGGGACAAACTACCGGTGACTACAAAGCAAATGCAATAACATTAAATTGGGATGCTCTTTCTTCCTGGTTAATATATAATGGTTCCACTTGGTCTACACCAACTACATTACAAGGTTACCCTGGTTATTCGAACACTCCAGGAACTGTTACTATACTAACAGGTCAAATAGTTACATTGAATATTAGCCCGGCTAATGCTATTGAGAATTTAGATGTTCAAGGAACCGGAAAATTGACAATTGGAACAACCTTAAATAAGCTGAAAATAAGTGGCAATATTTCTTTTGGTACCGGTCCAAGCCCTCTTTACGATCCTATAAATATGAAAGCCGGGAGTGGTATTGGTGAATTTGAATTTAACGGAACCAGTCAGCAACTAATTTCAGGAGATATCGGGGGTAACTGTTACTTTTATAATTTTTATGTTACTGGATCAGTTGGCGTTAAATTAAATCATGATATCGTTTTCGAGGGTGATTTGACGGTTAATACAAATAGGACTTTTGATATTTCTACTTATTTGTGTAACAAAACATCTGCACCCGATATGACTTTCACCCTTCAGCCAGGTTCCATTTTTCGGTTATCCGGTACTACGGGTGGTTCAACTGGAAGTAACTTTCCAATCCGTCTAAGTGGTGGCACATTCGCCTATTCCATAGACGCAGCAAGTACTATAGAATACTATGGAGTGTCGCAAACAATCTCTCCTGCCGCAAGCTATGGCAATCTGACTCTATCCGGTAGTGGCGCCAAGACTACTACCGGTACTTCTGTCAACGGCATCCTTTCGTTGGAAGGAACTGCCACCACCACAGGAACATCTCCAACCTATGGCCCGGCGGCGACACTTCAATATAAAGGCAGTGCCGCACAGACAACAGGAAATGAACTCCCTGCAACTTTTAGTGGTACTGGAGGAGTCATTATCAACAATAATTTTGGTGTAACTCTAAATTCTAATGCAACGGTTTCAGGCACTACACTGATAAGTTCAACTAATTCAGGATTAATAATTCCTAAGAATAAATGCTTAACTACTAATTCAATTGCCACTTATCCAAACAATTACAATCAAATTTACATACAAGCCGGTAAGAACGAAACTGATGCTAACGGGTCGTTGATCTTTAATAACACAGGGGCTGTGTATGGGACAGTAGAAATGTATTCAAAGGCTGCTGCTTCTATTTCAGGGCCTCCCCCATCAAGTTATAAATGGCAGTTCTTTGGAATTCCTTTACAGACGCTGTCGACTGTCAGCCCCACTTTTGATGGTGGCTATGTTCGCCAAATGCACGAAGATATTGAACCGCATTGGGAATCATTGACAAATACTTCTACCATGTCTGCTTTTACAGGTTATGAAATCACTCAATCAAATACTGCCACCTATATTTTTCAGGGTCAGCTGGTAAATGGAGATCACACGATTAGTCTTACATATACAAACGGGAAACCATATGCGGGTCAGAATTTGATAGGGAATCCATATACAGCTGCAATAGATATTACAAAGTTAGTTTTTACAGGGAATGTAAAGAACACAGTGTATCTATATAACACAGGGTCTTACGCTGATTGGCAAACACATGTAACAAGTACTACCCCGACAGATTCAATTGATAACAATATTTCAGCAGGACAATATACTGCCATTCCAAAAGGTCGAGCAGGAGATGCAGGATTGCAACATCAGATCCCATCCATGCAGGCATTCCTTGTAATAGCAAGTGATAAAAATGCATCTGTTATGATCCCATACGCTAGTGTCGCAAACACCATGGTTTCTAACACATTTCCTCAGCGGTCAAAAGATCTATTTACCAAATCTTCAACCGAGAAAACATGGACCATTGTTGACGTAAAAGGTTCACGTTTCTCCGATAGGATGTGGATTTTTACAGACCCGGGCTGCACACATAGTTTTGATAATGGCTGGGATGGTGAAAAGTTTCTCGGATCATATCTGGCACCCCAGATTTATGCCATGGAAGCCGATGGGGATTATCAGGTAAACTCCATTGATGATATAAATAATACCTATCTGGGTTTTCAGGCAGGGGAAGACAGCCTGTATACACTTATCTTTACCCATCAAAATTTAAATGCTCGGTATCAGAATCTTTACTTAGTAGATTCTGTCAATCAAAAAACAGTAGATATTACAACCAGCGGAACAAAATACACATTCACTTCCGTGCCAACCAATCCGATTATCAAACGGTTCAAGATAGTTACGAATGCTGAATTAAGTACGGATATTACTTCACCGCTCAACGAGAGTATACCATTAAAGGTATTTAGTTCGCAACATACTATTTTTGTTGAAAACCTGTCCAATGATAAAGGATCATTATTCCTCTACGATATTGCCGGCCGATTCATTCATGAATTTAGTTTTACACCTTCCGGTATTACCACACTACGTACCGATTTATCAAATGGCACCTATCTCGTAAAAGCAAAGACCAACTGTCAGACAATTTCTAAACAGCTTCTTTTAATGTAGTTTTATAAATTGTGATTGCGTAATTAATTGTGTTATTTATTCGAAGGCAGTTGCTTCTAATTATCTATGATCGCTTCCGACAAGTAGGAAGTGGATACAGATGAATGGCAACTACAATGCGAAATTAAATTATTTCACATACTTACAATTGCCTCAAAGTATAAGTCTTCAGTTTTTTCATTAATTCTGACTAAATTCATGATTCACTTGTATAATCAGTCTGACTATATAAAAAAAATGATTATCCGCATAACGTCCTAAAACGTAATTTGCACCTTTCTTTTTCGGAGCTCTGCACCTTTTTATTAATTTTTAACATTCAATTCTACCAAACTGTCGGGACTCTGTCCCTTTTCAATGCCAACATCAGGAGCAGAGCTCCGGTATTTTGGTAGATAGGATTGGAAATGAAAAGTAATGGAAGTTGCAGATGGAACATTCCGGTCTATCGGAAGCACCTAAACCTATTTTTGTCACTTTAGGACGCATTGCGGATAATCATTAAAAAAATATCGAATCACTCTTTTTCATCATCCCACCTAATTAATTCCAAAAACTACATAAACAATAGTTCCATCCTGATCTTGCAGATATCTGTTTTGTCTAACTTTATACATTAATAGTTTTCTAAAGCTATTTATTTCTATAAACTACAACCGTTTTGTCACCCGCCCCAAAGTAGAAAATAATCTCCCGTTATCTCGGATTATTGAACATTGTTCTTCCTTATTTGGGAGAATTCATCTTACACGCCTAGCATTAATTACTTTTCTTACCTACTAATTCCATAATAGTTGTTCCTTTTTGTAGCCTCAACTCATTTACAAATATAAATTATCTCAATATATTTCCTATTACCATTAATTATAATTAATTATTACCTCCGCGAATAAGAAATAGTTTGAGATACTTGTTATTTAAAAACTTCATTCTCAAACAGGTTGGTGAATTGATGTAACAATAAGTTTATAACCCCGACTAATATTCCTATATATTACTACATAGTATTATTATTTAATTCATAATTGGCAATCATTCCTCTTATTGTTAGTCATTTCTTTTCTTTCTCCAGAATTTACGAAATATATCGATCGCAGACTAAAATTGTATTTAATGCTACGGCTTCGCAATAAGTGCTACACATACTTATATATCAATACTTTAGAGTATTTTTTGTAAGTTTGTAATGTATTATTGAGGTATGCATTAATTGTCCTAAACAACGATTTTGTACTTAAAAAAATCGAGATTATGAAAACAACTACTTTTAAATCGTTACTCGTTAAGCTGACACTGATCCTGATCCTGATGGTGTCTCAAGTTTCAGCCCAAAATTCTGTGGGCACTCGTATTGATGTTAAAGGAACAATGTATTCAGACAAAATGTGGATTTTCACGGTAGCTACCTGTACCAGAAATTTTGACAACGGATGGGATGGGTTTAAAATGTTTGGTAGTTCAATTACACCTCAACTTTATGCTTTAGAACCGGATGGAAACTATCAAATTGATGTAATACCGAATATAAATAATACTTGTCTTGGTTTCTCTGCTGGAATTGATAGTCTTTACACATTTACTTTTACACATCAAAATTTATCAGCAACTTACCAACAACTTTATTTAATTGACTCAGTAGCCAATAAAACTATTGATATTTACCAAACAGGAACCACCTATAAATTTAAAGCATTGGCTTCTTCCAATCCAATAAAACGTTTTAAAATTGTCACTTCGAAACCAGCTGAATCAAATCAGAATGCTCCGATAACAACTGATATCAACGAGACAAATTCTACGAATCATTTAAAAATCTATAGTTCAGAAAAAAATATTTACATTGAGAATCCTAACTTAGAAAAAGGAAAAATAAATCTTTGCAGTGCTGCAACCGGTAAAATAATTCTAACACAAGATCTCAGTGCACAGGGAAATTCAATCATTAATACTAATATATCTAAAGGCGTTTATATCGTAAATGGAGTAACCCTTACTGAGAATGTCTCTTCTAAAATCATCATACAATAAAAAAGTTTGAATTATCAAATTAAGGTTCAGTTCTTTATTTATTAGAGTGCAAAAAGTGCAGGGTCATTATTCCCTGCACTTTTTCAATTTATCCTTATTCTGTCTGTCGCGGATACTTTTATCTAGAATCTACTTACAACAATGTAAAATGAGCATTATCCTTCACTTTCTTAAAGAACAATCTTATCTACCCTCCCATTCACACGGAGAATATTTCAAATAATTAAAGGATAGATATTTAGTTTATGGGTTCGGAATAAAACAAATTCTAGAACACTATAAACAGTTATTTTATAAAGTGAAGTAGATTAGTCACGATAACGGATTCGGGTTAACTTTGCAACAAGTTAACCTTTACCAAAAATGATAAGCGGTTAATCAGTATAAAAAAAACGCGAATCATACAGAATGTCGATTCGCGAGTCTATGAATACAATTAAGAATAAGAATTTTACAATTTCCGTACTCCAATACCTGGTTCATTATTTAATATGATTCTACCATCTACGAGCTTCACTCCACTGAACTGATCGTTGCTGATCAATAGGTTACCATCCAGGTCTGCATAGTCCATTTGAGGGGAGAGCTGAGCGGCAGCCGAAATGGCGCACGAGGTTTCGGTCATACAACCAACCATCAGTTTCAAATCACTGACTCTGGCCAGGGCAATCATTTTATTGGCCTCGCGCATACCGGTACATTTCATGAGCTTGATATTTATGCCGTTAAAGACACCTTTCAACCGGGGAATATCCTCCAGGCGTTGACACGATTCGTCAGCAATAGTGAGTAACGGACTATGTTCAGTGAGCCAGGCCATATCGTCCAGATTGTGCTTAGGCATGGGTTGCTCCACGAATTCAACATTCTTATCTGAGAGCCATTCTATCATTTTCAAGGCATAATGCTTATCTTTCCAGCCTTGGTTGGCATCCACGCGCAGGGGTTTATCTGTCACCGAACGAACAGTATTAATCAACATTTTGTCTGTAGTCTCGTCCATGCCCAGTTTAATTTTTAAAACCTTGAAAGGGACAGTTTCCAATGTTTTTTCACGGACTTCTTTCTCTGTACCAATGCCAATGGTGAAGGTCGTGACAGGTACCTTGGAAGCAGTATATCCCCATAGTGCATGCCAGGGCCGACCTACCAACTTACCTACCAAATCGTGCAGTGCGATATCCACGGAGGCTTTAGCAGCTGTATTACAAATCGCAATACTGTCGACATAGGTTAGAATATCCTCCAGTTCGAATGGATTATTGAATTGACTCAAATTCACTTTATGCAGGAAAGCCATTACCGAAGCTTGTGATTCCCCAAGATAAGGAGGCATGGCCGCCTCACCATACCCGATCATTCCACCATATCTGATTTCAGTGAGCACAATAGGAGTAGTGGTGCGGGTATATCCGGAAACAGCAAATGGATGCCTGAGTTGGGCTTCAAATGCACAAGAAGTGAGATGCATGCGTTCGCTTCCACCGGGAGCTACCACATTAATTTTCTGGGAAAACATAGAGGATGGATTTATGAGGGAACCTGCTGTAACCAGTGCAGAGGCTTTAAGAAAATTACGTCGTGTAAACATATTGAAGAATTTACAATTAAACTATTTAATTCATTTACTATTTAGCTTTACTACCTACTACGAACTACCTACTATTTTCATCCGATTGACACTACCGATAATAGGGATGATGTTTAATCGACACAATGTTTGAGTCAAGATCAATGCGGGTTAGTAAACGCTGAGCACGTATCAGACGTTTCAGATTGTAAGCATCAAAATTCATACTGCCGGGCAAAAGGCTGCTGATATGCACTGTACCTGATGAATGGATAAACTCACCATTGCCAATATAAATACCAACATGCGAAACGTGTTGTTTGTTCTCTTTCATCGAACCGAAAAACAATAAATCGGCAGGGCGCAGACTACTGAGGTCATTTGAAATATCGACATTTTCTCCGGTCAATGCCTGCTGTGATGCATCACGAGGAAGGACCACTCCATTCAGGTAGAAACAGGTCTTTGTAAGTCCACTACAGTCCATTCCTTTAATGGAAGTACCACCCCAGAGGTATGGGAAGCCAATAAAAAGCTTAGCGGTTGATAGAATGCGTGCAGCTGTGGGTTTAGCTCTTGCCAGCCACTTTTTAAAAGGTAGGGTGGATTGCTTCAGTAAATAACCTTCACGCCCATCAGGCAACATTACTTTAGCATATTTACCAGTTGTTCCCTGATAGCGCAGGATATCACCCCAAACGACATCGGAAACCACCTCTGCATTTACAGATGGGCTGGATCTCACCAAGGTGAAGTAAGTATTTATAATCACTTTTGGTGCCGCTTTCCAGGCTGCATAGCCTGCGGAACTCATTTGCAGGACACTCTCTTCGGTTGTCCAGGCTTTATATCCCTCGGGGGTTACAATATTGCTCCAGCCATGAACAGTTTCAAGGATACGCACCGGTGTGCCCATGAGCACCTGTGTTCCCATTTCGGCAGCAAATGCAGGTGCCAGTCGAAGATTAATTACCGATTGGGTAGCAAGACCGTTGTTGAATTCTGGTTGAGCAGATAGTGCGGGTAACAGAAAAAACAGAATGAAAGTATATTTTATTTTCAGTTTTAATAGATTGTTCATTGTTTGAAATTTTCTATATTTAAATAATCGAGAGATAAAACTGGAATCTTCGGTTGAGTTACTAGTATCAGGACCTGTTAAGTATTTAAGATTCAAAAAATATAACAGATCGAAATGAATGTGAAATATCCCAGGGCATAGAAAATAAATAAGTGCAAAAAAGTATAACCGGGTAACCTGTATTATTTTCAGGATTTGTTTAATAGCTTGACAGAACAGAAATGCCAATGTGAAAATCAAATAAAAAAAGAGTGATTCAAAATTTAAATAAGGAAGCCACATCGGAATAAAACAGCATGCATCATGAAGCAGGATATTGCAGAATGTTGACTCCGCAGAATTCATATATTTAGAGTCTTCAAGGTAAAACAAGTTTAGATCCTAAAGGTTCTAAATAAAGACTTCCGGAAATTCACTTTCTAATTTGCCTGGAATAAATCAAGTGTTTTATTCCAAGGCTAAAAAAAGAATATGAATTCCCGGAAGTTCTAACATAGAAGTGCAAATAACAATTATAACGGATTATATGATCCTAATCGTATAAACTGATCTGTATTGTTCGTTGTACCTTCTTTACCAGTAATATAAATTACATAAGCCCGACCTTTGCCAAAACTTTGTGTTTTATCACTTGAGAATGCTCCTTTTACAGAAGTAGTGGGGGTAGTAAACCATTGATATTGGACACCATTACTGTCAAAAATCGCAAGGCTAATATTCGATTCTATACCTGACCAAGGTTTCACATTCCCGGTATTTTTCAATTTATACAGGTAGTAATCATTGGACTGTGTTCCAAAATCGATATTCGAAGCTACAGTTTCCCAAACTGTACTATTATTCTTTTTAGCTTTCAGTGTTAGTTTCCCATAGGGAGTCACTCCATCCGCTTTGAAAAAGAAATTTGCCACTTTGACAAAACAAACCGTATCTGCCCATGCATCAGTAGCGGGGACATTTTCGGCATCCTGCAACAAAACCGGGCTTTGTGACGCATTAGTTATATACGCAGACCATTTTCCCTTTGCCACTGTCATACTTTGTGTATAGTTAAAAGCAGCCACAGCAGGAGGTGTTGTTTTTGCAAGAAAGCGCAATGAAATATTGGCAATACCAAAAGGTATAGCGAAATACTTAGGCGAATTTCCAGGATAAAAACTTCCAACAGCTGTTGAAACAGAAGAATAATTCGTTCCATTTATTAACAGGGTATCACTGTTACCTGTTACCGGAATAGCGTTAAGCACCCTGATTTCTGAGAATTTATTTACATCCAGTGTGCTCATAGGAAATGTAATTTCATTCGTCTGGCAAGACATACATGTCAGTCCAAGTATCACAGATAATATAAAATTTATTTTTTTCATATCGTAGAATATTTATAAATTATTGTTGAACAGGAATACAAAACCATACCATGGAAGTGTTATAGTTCTGATCCAAACCTGATATGGGTTTCAGTCCCGCTAATGCAGTCCGATTCCATATATATTCGGAATTGTACCTTGGAAGCAATCTGTAAG
>Ga0302209_10001499_pt1 | contig 10014 bp, 9 predicted proteins | sample II_Fen_E3_1_FD_194574 | JGI IMG/M metagenome (GOLD analysis project Ga0302209, IMG submission 194574) | Peat permafrost microbial communities from Stordalen Mire near Abisko, Sweden - II_Fen_E3_1 | ecosystem: Environmental > Terrestrial > Soil > Wetlands > Permafrost | place: Sweden: Abisko...
TTTTGATTTGGGTATTGCACCTGAGTTTGAAGTAGAACTGACAAAAAAAGATAAAGTAAAATTCTATACCATTACCGTGAGCGATGAAATGATCGAAAATCAGGTAAAATCGTATACAGGACGTTATGGCAAATACATCCAGGAAGAGGTAGTAGAAGAAAAAGATATGTTGAAAGGCGAATTGCTAGAAATGGCAGACGGCAAAGTAAACGAATCGGGAATTAAAGTTCAGGATGCCACCCTTACTGCGGATTATATCAAAGATGATGCTCAAAAAGCACTTTTTGTAGGAGCAAAAAAAGGAGACATCATTACCTTTAACCCAACGAAAGCATTCGAAAATGAGACAGAGATCAGCTCAATGTTGAAAATATCGAAAGAAGCAGCCAAAGAAATTACTTCTGATTTTCAATTGAAGATTGAAAGCATTACCCGTTACCATGAATCAGGAATCGATCAGGAATTATTCGACAAAGTATACGGCGAAGGCGTTGTAAAAACAGAAGAAGAATTCCGTGCGAAGATAAAAGAAAATATCCAGGAAAACCTGGCTGCCGACAGCGAATACAAATTTGGGGTTGATGCCCAGAAAATGCTGGTAGACAAATATAACGAACTTGTGTTTCCGGATGCCTTCCTGAAACGTTGGGTACTATCGTCAAACGAAAACATTACACCGGAAACACTGGAAGAAGATTTCCCAAAAATGATTGAAAACCTGAAATGGCAGTTAATCAAGAACCAGCTGGAAAAAACCAACGATGTAAAAGTCGACAGAGATGATATTGATGCTTATGCCCGCAAAATGGCAAAAGCACAATTTGCACAATACGGAATGATTGGGATGGATGATGAAATCATTGCCAATTATGCAAAAGACATGATGAAAAAAGAAGAAACAATGAGAAACATCATGGAAAAAGTGGCTGAAGAAAAAGTACTGGCTGCTATAAAAGGTGCCATAAAGCTGGATAACAAAGAAATCACCATAGAAGAATTCAACAAAATGTTTGAAGAAAAATAAGAGTTTTTTCATTCATTTTGCCGAAAAGGCTTTTAACTGCTAAAAATCAAAACAAAATAAGCTTATCTTTGTTTCTTTTTTGGGAAAGGTTAAAAGCCTTTTTCGATTATAGGACCTGAAGAGATATGATTTCAGGATATGACTTGAAGAGATAGGATCTGAAAAAGATATGATGGCATGATAGGATCTAAAAAGATAGGATGGCATGCTATTAAGTTCGGATGAGACAATGACAGAATGACAGAACTGGAGGATATGAAATTTGACAGGTTGAAGATTGGCATATAAATTGACTACGCATTGCTACAAGTGCCCCTTTACATCGAAACGTAGTGGAGATTGATTTATCGGGACATGAAGCTTTTCAAACTATAAACATCAAACTTATTTAATATGAACAACAACGATTTTCGTAATTATGCGACCAAACATCTTGGCATGAATGGGCTTGCGTTAGATAAATATGCCGATATCACCAATGATGTCAACTATATATCTCCTTCAATCCTGGAGGAACGTCAACTGAACGTAACACAGATGGATGTATTCTCCCGTTTAATGATGGATCGTATTATCTTCCTGGGAACCCAGGTGGATGATTACACCGCAAATGTCATTCAGGCACAGCTGTTATATTTAGATTCTTCCGATCCGGGCAAAGATATCTCGATATACCTCAACACACCGGGTGGTTCAGTATATGCCGGTTTGGGAATATATGACACCATGCAGTTCATCAGCTCGGATGTGGCAACTATATGTACCGGCATGGCTGCTTCCATGGGAGCAGTACTGATGGTAGCCGGAGCAGAAGGCAAACGTTCGGCATTGAAGCATTCACGTATCATGATTCATCAACCAATGGGGGGTGCTCAGGGACAGGCTTCGGATATTGAAATCACCGCCCGTGAAATTCAGAAACTAAAGAAAGAACTATATACTATTATTGCCGATCATTCCCACAATCCATTTGAACGAATTGAAAAGGATTCCGATCGTGATTACTGGATGACTGCTGAAGAAGCTTTGGAATACGGTATGATTGATAAAGTATTATTCAACGAAAAGAAAAAAAATAGTAAGGAGTAAGTAGTTGATAGTAGGTAGTTGGTAGAAAGAAAGTAGGTAGGTAGAAGGTAGTTTAAGATAAGAGTAATTCAAAGTCTGCACTACCGACTATAAACTACCTACCGGAACAAATGCCAAAAGCTGAACGCTCAAACATGATCCCATGAAAAGTACGAAAGAAGAATTATATAATTCCATCAAAGGCGTATTACTATCTATAGAACCTGAAGGGAAAGTAATTCTTTTTGGTTCAAGGGCACGTGGGGAAGCGCGGGAAGACTCAGATTGGGATTTACTGATATTACTCAATAAGCCAAAAATTGAATCTACAGATTTTGACCGTGTAGCTTATCCACTTTGCGAACTTGGCTGGAAAGAAGGCGAGCAATTCAGTCCAAAGCTCTATACAATGAAAGAATGGAAGAAACGTAGTTTCACACCTTTTTATAAAAACATTGAAAAAGAAGGTATTGAATTATGAGCTTAACTGAGGAAGAAAGGGATGCGGTAGTATTTCACAAAATTCAAAAAGCCAAAGAAACCTGGAAAGAAGCGGAAGGAATAGCTCAATTGGGCTATTGGAATACCGTTATAAACCGGTTGTATTATGCTTGTTATTATATGACCTCAGCATTACTTATCTACAATGGACATACTGCACAAACTCATGCCGGTGTAATAAGACTTTTCGGTTTAAACTTTGTAATTAATGATCTTGTTTCAAAAGAACAGTCTAAATTCTATTCCAGATTGTTTGAATTAAGACAAACGGGTGATTATGATGATTTATACAACTTAACTGAAGAGGAAGTTCGACCATTAATTGACTCAGCACGTAAATACATAAATGAACTTGAGCAATTGCTCAAAAAATAACTACCAATAAAACTAGTTTTGAATAAAAAGTCAGTAGTATTCCAATCTTTTTAAATCGCAACATTTAGATAGTCAGAATGAGGTACTTAAAGCTTGAATATCAATTACAAAAATAATTTCTAATCACGAACGCAAACACGGAACACAAAACCCGGAACGCGGAACAATTAATAAAATGGCTAAAAATACCAAACATTGCAGCTTTTGCGGACGCCCTGAGTCGCAGGTTGATTTCTTTATCATGGGGCAAGATGGCGCTCATATTTGCAATGAATGTGCTGTACAGGCTGCTGATATTGTAAAAGAGAACCTTACTAAAAAGTCGGATCTTCCGAATCTTCAAAAAGAATTACTCCCAAAGCCTGTTGAGATCAAAGAGTACCTTGATCAATACGTGATTGGACAGGATGCAGCAAAAAGATATTTATCGGTAGCTGTGTACAATCACTATAAACGATTGATGCAGGAAAATACCAATGATGATGTCGAAATTGAGAAATCCAATATTATCATGGTGGGTTCTACCGGTACAGGAAAAACACTATTGGCACGTACGATTGCCAAGAAACTTCATGTTCCGTTTGCCATTGTTGATGCGACTGTGTTAACCGAAGCCGGTTACGTGGGAGAAGATATTGAAAGCATCCTTACCCGCCTGCTTCAGGTAGCCGACTATGATGTGAAAGCAGCGGAACGGGGAATTGTATTTATTGATGAAATAGACAAAATTGCCCGTAAAGGAGATAATCCGAGTATCACCCGCGATGTGAGCGGTGAAGGCGTACAACAGGGACTGCTTAAGCTACTGGAAGGTGCTATTGTGAACGTTCCACCCCAGGGAGGACGCAAGCACCCTGATCAGAAAATGATTGCTGTGAACACACAGAATATCCTGTTCGTATGCGGAGGAGCCTTTGATGGTATAGAGAAAAAGATTGCTTCAAGACTAAATACCAGGGTTGTGGGGTATAATGCGGCAAAAGAGAATGAACAGGTGGATAAACACAACCTGCTTCAGTATATCGCGCCACAGGATCTGAAATCATTCGGATTAATACCAGAAATCATCGGACGACTGCCTATCCTGACATACCTGGAACCACTCGACCGGAGTGCCCTTAGACGTATATTGACAGAACCTAAAAATTCAATTATTAAACAATACTACAAATTGTTCCGAATGGATAAAATTGAATTGATATTTGATGAAGACGTACTGGAATACATTGTAGACAAGGCGATTGAGTTTAAGTTAGGGGCTCGTGGCTTACGTTCAATAGCCGAAACCATCATGATGGATGAAATGTTCGAAATGCCGTCTAAAAATCTGAAGAAATTAGAGATTTCACTACCATATGCGCAAAGCAAGATAGAGAAGACAAATGTAAACAGGTTAAAAATTGCATAGTAAAATATAGGTATTGTTTTAGTACACTTACATTTAACCATAACAGACAGGATGCTGACTAATTAAATTAGTTAATATCCTGTTTTTTTGTTCGAAAAATGTTGTATATTTAAAATCTGTTTCTATTTTTGCTACAGAATATAAGAGCTGATTGAGATGCTGTTTTAGAGTTTATTTGCAATATACAATAAAAAAACATATTAATCAATGCGTTTAATTCGACAATAAATACTACTTTCGCATTCATTTTTTACACAAGAATCTGATATGGCTAAACTATCTGCATTAAATGCGCAGTTGAAAAAGAACTTCGGTTTCGACAATTTTAAGGGGAACCAGGAAGCTATTATTCAAAATGTACTGGACGGCAAAGACACATTCGTGTTAATGCCCACAGGAGGTGGTAAGTCGTTATGCTATCAATTGCCATCGTTAATGATGGAAGGTACTGCTATTGTTATTTCCCCGCTGATTGCCCTGATGAAAAATCAGGTAGATGCCATGCGTAACTTTAGTGAAGAGGATGGGATAGCCCACTTTATTAATTCGTCTTTAACCAAACAGGCGATCGACGTGGTGAAAGGTGATATTCTATCCGGGAAAACGAAATTATTGTATGTTGCACCTGAATCACTTACAAAGGAAGAAAATATTGATTTTTTAAAACAACTGAAGATATCATTTTATGCGGTAGACGAAGCACATTGTATTTCGGAATGGGGACATGATTTTCGTCCTGAATACCGTCGCATTCGTCCAATCATAAATGACATAGGGGTTGCCCCTGTTATTGCACTGACAGCAACTGCAACACCGAAAGTGCAACATGACATACAAAAGAATCTGGGCATGCTGAATGCATCGGTTTTCAAATCGTCGTTTAACCGCCCGAATTTATATTATGAAGTACGTCCTAAGACAGCCAATGTAGATAAGGATATCATTAAGTATATTCGTTCGCAGGCAGGGAAGTCGGGAATTATATACTGCCTGAGCCGGAAAAAGGTGGAAGAATTATCGGAAACACTTAGAATGAACGGCATTTCTGTACTTCCGTATCATGCCGGGATGGAAACTATTGTACGAAGCACAAATCAGGATAGCTTCCTGATGGAAAAAGTAGATGTCATAGTGGCTACTATCGCCTTTGGAATGGGGATTGACAAACCGGATGTCCGTTATGTATTGCATTACGATATGCCCAAAAGCCTGGAAGGTTATTATCAGGAAACAGGTCGTGGTGGTCGTGATGGAGGAGAAGGTCAATGTATAGCCTTTTACGCTTATAAAGATTTAGATAAACTACGCAAATTTATGCAAGGCAAGCCTGTTGCCGAGCAAGAAATAGGCAATCAATTATTATTGGAAACACAAGCTTACGCTGAGTCTTCAGTATGCCGTCGGAAATTACTTCTCCATTATTTTGGGGAAGACTATCTGGAAGACAACTGCGGATGTTGTGACAACTGTATGAAACCACGAAAAACAATTGAAGGACAAGAACTATTGTCCTTAGTATTAGAAACGATTCTACTGGTAAAGGAGAAATTCAAAGCCGAGCACATAGTAGATATCCTGAAAGGAAATGAGACATCGGATGTGAAATCGTACCAGCACGATGAGCTGGAGAACTTCGGTTCGGCTTCCGACGAAGATGAACGATTGCTGCATGCTGTAATACGGCAGGCGATGATTGCAGGATTTATATCGAAAGATATTGAAAACTATGGTTTGTTACGACTAAACCCAAGTGGAAAAGCGTATCTTAAGAAGCCTCAGCCATTCCCTATCGTTAAAGACACCGACTTCGAAGACGAGGAAGAAGATGCAAGTGCACGCAGTGCAGGTGGCACTTGTGCTGCCGATGATGTGTTGTTCTCTATTCTGAAAGACCTTCGCAAGAAGTTATCGAAGAAACTGGAAGTACCTCCCTTTGTGATATTTCAGGATCCTTCGCTGGAAGCTATGGCAACCAGCTATCCTATCACTATGGATGAATTGCAAAACATACCGGGAGTAGGTGCCGGAAAAGCAAAACGATATGGTGAAGAGTTTCTGAAAGTCATTAAAGAACATGTCAAAGAAAACGAGATTATTCGTCCTGAAGATTTAAGAGTCCGTACAGTTGCCAACAAATCAAAGCTAAAAGTTTCTATCATTCAGGCTATTGACCGTAAGATCGCTCTGGATGACATAGCTCTTTCGAAAGGACTTGACATCTTTGAATTGCTGGACGAGATTGAAGCGATTGTATATTCCGGAACTAAAATCAATATTGATTATTTCCTGAGCGAAGTGATGGATCCGGATCATATAGACGAAATTTTCGATTATTTCAGTTCAGCTGAGACCGATAAAATTGAGGCAGCACTTGATGAACTGGGTGAAAACGACTATAGCGAGACTGAAGTTAGATTGGTACGTGTTAAGTTCCTATCAGAAATAGGAAACTAAACTGACTCAAACAGCACAAAAGCCCCATGAAAGAAATTCTTTCATGGGGCTTTTTGTATATGATAAGTAAACCAGGCAATAAAAGCCTCTTGTTTTTATACGCTCCTTGCAATGGATAGTGACTATGAATGGTAGTCTTCCGCATTCTACGGCCTTTACTTATAAAATAACGGCATTACAAAAGGTCTCATCACCCATTTCCGCAGAAAGACATCATACTCATTCTCTGCTCCCATCAGCAACCCCAAATTATTGTTTACCTTTAACTCCAGTGAACCTCCAAAATCGGAATGAGGATATAGCGGTGAGATAAATGGTGAAATATTCGTTTTACTCTCTGTGATGGAGTATTGCCCAAACAGGTTGACATTTATTCTATCGGATACTCTGAGCCTGAAATTGCCATTTAAGCCGGCATCATTATGGAAATAATTGTAGATATTATACTTTGCAGCGTATATTCCGGCAGACAAGACACCGACATCCCCCATCCGGTAGTTGTAAACACCCATAATTACATTTGAACCACCTAATCCGATAAAGTTGGATTGAATATGCGAAGTAATAATGCTGCTTATATCGGTTACTGAAAATTGATTTGTCAGATTCTCATCCATCAAGAACTGATTTGTAAAAATATTGCTTTGATAAGCAGGCAGGAGCGGTAAATAGTAACTTCTCAGGATTTTGAATTCATGGGTGTTGTTGAATTCATGGTTATTTCTGTTATACAATGATTCTGGTTCATTTTGATTCGAAGAACCCTGTTTCGGCATCAATAGCAATTGTTCTTTCAGCAATAACGAATCATCATTCTCCCGTGTTGTTTTCTGTCCAAAACAACTTAACGAGCTTAAAACAATTACTATCAAAAGAAATTCTCTCATTGATAATCAATTATTTGTTTTTTGAAAGAGTTTAAGTAACTTCAAAAATCATGCCGAAACATGGCATTTAAAACATTTATTCAGGTCTCTTTTGCCTCCTACTCTACCTCACTTAACACCATTATGATCTATAGTTTACATTTACTTTGAAAAGAGACAAATACTATAATAGACAGACAATGAATATATTAAATACTTTGAATTGAATAAAGGAAAGAATTATTGAAAATAAATAAACAATATCGCTTGCGATACAATATATTTTATTACTTTTGTATCGCACACGACACAACATACAAGAACAAGCATTTAAACAAAATAAACTATAAGCATTATGACAAACTCTTTTTATCAATTTACAGCAAAAAGCCTAAGTGGCAAAGACGTAAACATGGACGTTTACAAGGGAAAAACAATTCTGGTAGTCAACACGGCCAGTAAATGCGGACTAACGCCTCAATTTGAAGGGTTGGAAAAGCTAAATCAGAAATATAAGGATAAAGGGCTGGTGATACTGGGTTTCCCGTGTAATCAATTTCTCAACCAGGAACCGGGTGATGAGAAATCAATATCCGAAGGGTGTTTATTAAACTATGGCGTCAGCTTCCCAATGTTCTCTAAAATTGAAGTGAATGGTAAGAATGCACATCCTATTTATAAGTATCTGAAAGGGGAATTAAGCGGCCTGTTTGGAAGTAAGATCAAATGGAATTTTACAAAATTTCTTATTGATTCTACGGGGAAACCAATCAAAAGATTCTCTCCAACCACTGTCCCTGAAAAAATAGATAAATACCTGGAGAAAATTTTTAAATAAAATGGTTACCCTGAATCATGGAGATAAGCGTGAATATCGTGTCAGGTCTCATCCGAACAGGTATTACCCGGATGCTATGGTGGAAATACGGACAATGAACCTTTGTGGTTATCAGAATAAGTATTAGATTTGTCCTGATATCCGGACAGACATCGCACGTTACACATTTATCACCGGAGAAACAACAGGTTATTCATCCATTTATACCTAACTAAAAAATTAATATGGCATTTGATCAACTGAAGTTAGAAAATCAACTCTGCTTTCCGCTATATGCAGCATCCCGGCTTATTATCAGGGAATATCAGCAATATTTAGACAAACTGGATATCACGTACCCACAATACCTGGTTCTCATGGTATTGTGGGAAACTGACAATATTTCAGTTAATGAGATTTCACAGAAACTGATACTTAATACCAACACTGTTACCCCGCTGCTAAAACGGATGGAGGTGCAGGGGATTATTACCCGGAATCGTTCGGAAGAAGATGAAAGGAAGGTAATAATAAAACTTACTGAGAAAGGATTGCTTATGCGTACAGAAGCTGCCAGTATACCCGGAAAGCTTACGGCATGTGTTATTCCGGACGGGATGAAAGTTGAAGAAATGATTGACCTGAAAGACAAGCTGAATGTATTAATTGATTTTCTATCAAAAGACAAAACAGAGTAGCTTTTCAGACTTGAAGTATGTACAAAACAAAATAGTTTTGATCTTTGTTGCAAAGTCATTGACCGGCCCGGCAAAGATCAAAACTATTTTTATATGAATTAACAGGCTATCAACCCAACAAAAGCTTATTTTTTCTTTAGTTCAAGTTCCACTCTTCCCAGATACAACCCGCTTTTCCCCATTTGGGCAATCACCATGGGCTTTCCGGCAGCATTCCGGACAGTTGTGTTAGTAATCATGCTATGCGAATGTCCACCGATGATTACATCAATATACCTTGTCTTACGGGCAATTTCAAAATCGTTTACAACCTGTTTTACAGTATCGCCACCTAAGTGCGAAAGACAGATAATAACATCGCATTTTTCTTTTTTCTTCAGTAAGGCAGATACTTCATTCGCTTTTTCTATCGGGTCCTCATACACAAGCCCCTTGTAATTTTTCTCAAAAATCAGGCTTTCAGGGTTTACGTCCAGAGCCATAATACCGATACGTAAACCAGCTTTCACAAGGATAATATATTTTTTTACCAACGGGGATAACGGGGTTTTATCCAGGTTATAATTTGAACTTATCATGGGAAACTTTGCATTTCTCAATACTACCGCCAGGGTATCTATTCCATTGTCAAACTCGTGGTTTCCCAGGGTGCCTGCATCGTATTGCATCCGGTTCATAGCATCAATTTCAACCCTACCATTAAAGAAATTAAAGTAAGGCGTTCCTTGTGAATAATCACCCGCATCTACCAGCAGCACATTTTTTTCCTGTTCCCTGATTTTACGGATTACACCCATCCGGCG
>Ga0302209_10001500_pt1 | contig 10014 bp, 10 predicted proteins | sample II_Fen_E3_1_FD_194574 | JGI IMG/M metagenome (GOLD analysis project Ga0302209, IMG submission 194574) | Peat permafrost microbial communities from Stordalen Mire near Abisko, Sweden - II_Fen_E3_1 | ecosystem: Environmental > Terrestrial > Soil > Wetlands > Permafrost | place: Sweden: Abisko...
TCTGAAACTTTGACTATACCTTGCAACAATTTAGGAGTACCTGTTCCGCCGGAAAGTATGGTTATCATTGGATCAATCTTTCTTTATCTGCTGATTTTTTTTAGTGAATTTTTCTAACTTATATTAAGTCAGAAATATGATCTTAATTTCTATCTGAATACATCGTATTTTTTGGGACGGATAAGTGGTTTTATACTTGCATGATTGTTTCTCAATTTATTGAAGTAACCAACTCCTCTAACTATAACCACTGGAATTCCTTCATCTGCCTGTCCCATGACTATCGAAGCTGCTGATGCCAGTTCATCTGCAACTGCTATTTTGGTGGTTTGAAGTTCTCTTCCATAAAGGTCGGTTTCACCTTGCCGATTCCATAATGATTCAATTCCGGATATTCCAATAGCAACACCTACTGCACCTTCTCTAAATGCACGCCCTTGTGTGTCTGATATTATAACAGCAATCCGTTTTCCTGTGGTATTTTCTATTTTTTTTCTGATGTTGTTTGCACTTTTATCTGGATCTAATGGAATTGGTGTAGCCATTCCATTTTCTACATTAGATTCATCTATACCTGCATTAGCACATACAAAACCATGTTTGCTTTCGGAAATTATGAAATCTGGCCCAACCTTAATTATCTCGGCTGATTCATTAATAATAAACTCAACAAGCTTGCAATCTTTGCCTGTTTTCTCTGAAAGTTCAACAGCAAGTTTACTTGGTTCTAATGATTTAAGATGTACTACAGTGCCTTCTGATTTTGCAACTGCAGTTTCAGCTATTACTAAAATATCTTCACTGCAAATTTTTATATCTTCTGAATCTGCAGCATTAACTATTATTTCTGCAAGGTTGTCTCCTTCTTTTATAAGTGGAATCTTTTGGATACCTATGAGCTTAACACACATTTAAGCACCTGTTATTTAATAATTATTAATGATAATTAGAAATATTGGATTTTTATTATTGGAGTATTATACTGAACTTATCTCCCATTTATCTATTCCAAAGGCAGCCGCCGATGTTACGGGGTTGGTGAATTCTTTAAATTTACCCTGGTTCATTATGAACATCGCAGCTTCCTTGGCATTTGAAGCTCGGAAATCCACAATCTGAGGTCGGGTGTATTCATATGTTGATATGTAGGTACATTTTCCATTTTGAACCTTTTCTACTATCAGATCTTCGTGTGTTACAATTCCAATATAAGAATCACCTTCAATGGTTGTTGCACCAGCAATACGTGGAGTGTTAAAATCATCTTTCTCATAATCCATTGAAAGTAATGATAATGATATAGCATCCCTTATATTCATTCCTGTTTCTATTTTGTCCGCTATTACATCTGTATGGGATCCATTTGAAACCACAGCAATATCCTTTACAATCTTGATGGAGTTGTAGGCTATGTAAGGATTTTTAAATACGTCTTTTTCGTTTCCCTCTGTTGGAACAATTGAAACCCTGTCATCAAATGGTTTTGCTATTCTATTTGGAAAAGAACGGCTAGATACTCTGTATGCAACAAATTTTCCAGATTCTGTACTTCCTACTGCTAATATTCTTCCAAGATACAAGTTATTCACCTTCATTTTTTTTGGACGACAATTTTACATTATAATAATTTCAAGGATTAATACTAATGATCTTTCAGGGTTTACATAATTTAAAATTATTTTTTTATGGATTACTTTTGTGCTCTTAAGGCCTGACTATGGCGATATTTCTAATGTTGTAATCAATTAGTTCTTTCCTTTGATTATTATTTTTTCATCTGAAGATTTCTTTTTGGTTCATTGGAATTGTAAAAACTCGTATATTCATATTATTACTTTGTTCTTTCAACAGTGGACCATGATTTTCTTACAAAGTCTGGCAAATCATTATATGGTGTGTTTTTTAAAAATAAGATGGTTTTAGGATCACTAGGATAACCAGAACCAATATCACTGAATTCCTTTCTTAACTTATGAATTGCCATGTCTCTTTCAACCTTAGCAACTATTGATGCCGCTGAAACTATAGCATACTTATCATCTGCCCCGTGTTCGGCAACTACTTTGAGATTGTCCTGGAATTTTTCGATTTCATTTTTGAACCTTTCAGGATTTACATCTATACAATCAATAAATGTCATGTCTGGTTTAGAATCACCTATTATTTTTCTCATGGCGATTTTTTCGATTTCATTGAGGTTTACATCCTTTGATCTGAGAAGGTCAATATCACTTGCACTTATATGTACTGGGTGATATTCTGCAATTTTTTTTATTTTCCTAGAGAGAACAACTCTCCTCTTAGGAGAAATCTTCTTAGAATCTTTTAATTTGAGTCTTTCAAGGTACCTCAATCTTTCCTCTTCAACTGCAACTCCACACACAACTAGGGGTCCGAGAACCGATCCTCTACCTGCTTCGTCTATTCCTACTAGTTTCATATTATAATTTTTCCTAAAAAATATTGAACTTTTATTCTCCATGATAAACAATTTAAGCTTTAATTTTATAAGATTAATAATTTTATTAAGGTTGGAAAAAAATTTGAACACCTGTTATCAGAATATTATTTTTATAATAAATTTCAGAAAAAAATTTAAAAGGAAAAAAGGAATTATTTCATAGCTTTTAAACGTACTTCAGGTTCAAGTGCCCTAGGTTCTGCAGCCACTATTGCTGCTCCTTTAGCCACAACTGTCATTGGATCATCCGATATTTCTACTGGAACTCCTACTTCTTCATATATCCTATCTTTCAACCCTCTAAGCTGGGATGTACCACCAACAACTACTGTTTTGTTGTATACACCGGATATGAGTTCGGGAGACATTCTCTCAAGAACCATTGAAAGTGCTTCAATAAGCCTTACTACTATTGGTTCTGCCGCATCAGCCACTAATTTTGAATCTAATTCGACTTGTTTAGGTTTGTTTGTTTCCATGGATTTTCCAATTGCTGTTGTTGATAGATTCTCAACGTCTGCATCTGAATGTACCATTCCTACGGCTATTTTGGCTTTTTCTGCTTCGTGTATTCCTATTTCAACGCTGTAGAGTTCTTTAACTTTTTCGACTATGTTTTTGTCAATGTCATCTCCACCATCTCTTATGGTTTCGATGTCCGTAATTCCACCTAAAGATATTACAACAATATCACTTGATCCAGCACCAATATCGATTATCATGGTTCCTGCTGCTTCTGCTATAGGAAGACCTGCCCCTATGGCTGCTGAAAGTCCTTCGCTAATAACCAATACGTAGCTTGCACCAGCTTTGATACCTATTTCTTCAACAGCTCTTTTTTCAACTTCAGATGCATCTCCAGGTATACCTATGACTATCCTGTCTATGGTGTCTGTTTTTTCTCCTGAACCCTTGTCAATGGCATAGACTAAAAGTGCTTCTGCTTGGGCTATACTTTCTATAACTCCTTTTCTGAGTGGTCTTACTGCTACAATATCTTCAGGTGTTCTTCCAAGCATAGCTTTTGCTTCTTCACCTACAGCCAGTACATAGGATGAATCCTCTTTTTTAACTGCAACTACAGATGGAATTTTGTATAAGTCGAATTTATCTCCTGATGGTTTGGCAACTACGGTGTTAAGGGTTCCTAAGTCTATCCCCAACGTATCTGTCAAAGCCTTTTTCTTAACATCTACTTCATCATTTTTCTTTAGAAAATCGAACATTTCATTCCTCCTTCAAAATTTTATTAAATTCTATTACAAATATTTTATTAACCTTGGCAATTTCCTTAATTTTTGGTATAAGTTCCTCTTTAGCTGATATTAAAACTGTTGACAATGCAACATCGGCCATTTTAAACAAGGGGTCGATTGTGTTTCTTACAAATTCAGGTAACATGGTAGTTATGTAAACATCCGTTTCAATAAATCCAGTTGTTTTATCTTCTATAAGGTATGTTAGTTTTAATCTAGACTTTTCACAGTCTCCCATGAATTTTTTTATGGAGTTCTCAGGGCCTACAGTTAACATCAAATTCGGTTCATTCAACACGTAATATGGTGCTATTTTGAGATAAGCTCCACCATTATCCTTGCACATCAAGCTCAAGTCTCTTATTTTGTTAATGTCTCCATGTAACATAATGAAATCAAATTTTTTGGTTACAAATGATTCTTTGCTTGTTATATGCTCTCTGCAAAGAATTTTAACCCTTTCCTTGTCAGTTATAGCTGCGTATGCGATATTATTAACCATCTCTTCGTTCCCGGCTATTACACACCATATTTGATCGGATTCCTGCATTGTTGAAACCTTTGCAGCTTGTCTCAAGGTTTTTATCTTATTCTCTATCATTTTTACCACGCCTGTTGTGGAAATGTTCACTAATCATTTAGGGTATGAAATTTTCAATTTAAAAAATATGTTAATCTGTTTCAATCTAAAATTTATCAATATACATCATGTGTTTTACTTCTTAGCTTTATATACCTATACAATTTATCCTAATTATAACAATCTATTAATTAAACTTTCATGAGAATTTTTTAGGAATAATTGATTATCTCTCTTTAAATCTGTTATTAGTATATAATTGTCCTCAAAATTTTAATAAAGATATATTTTATTTTCTTTTAATTATAAAAAAAATTGTTAAAAAGATTTTGAGAATACAAAAATTTGCATAATGTTGTATAAAAATATTATTAAATTATTATTATTATAACAATTCTAGTATTGATTTTAACACTTTCAATATTACTATATATAAAGTTTTAGATAATATCTGATATCAACGGATATAATATGATTAATCTGACCCATAACTCTCTATATTAAACTTAAATATTCCCAAAATTTATCAAATCTTACTTTTCACGAATAATGATATTTAATAGATAGTAAATTTAATAGGATTACATTATTTGATTAGATTTTAAGATAAAAATTTATAAAATTATTATTAAAATTATCAAAGTTATTATTAAAGGGGACATCGTAGTGTTTGTTAGGGGAGTAACTTTAAAAAAAATTGGAATATTATTAACTATAGCTGTGTTACCATTTCTTTTAGGATATTTCTTCATCACTTTTATCATATTATCGGCAATTGCATTTATTATGCAGTTTTTCAGGGATCCTAATAGGAATATTCCCACTGATGTGGGGGTTGTCGTAGCACCTGCTGATGGTAAGATACTGAAGGGTAAAATAGACTGTTTGAAAATTGTTAATTCGAAAGACGATCCGGTTATGAAACATATATTAAATGATGGTGAAAAGGGAATTCTCATAAGCACTTTTATGTCACCTTTTGATGTCCATGTACAGAGGGCTCCTGTTTCAGGAAAGATATTGAAGACCAAATATTATGCGGGTAAATTCAAAATTGCCCTCGGTGATGTTCACACAGAAAACGAAAAAAATTTAATAGTCATAGATTCAGAGTATGGAAAGATAGGAGTTATTCAGATAGCCGGCTTTGTTGCAAGAAGGATAGTTCAATATGTTAATGTGGGTGACAGCGTTAAGATTGGCGATAGGCTGGGAATGATAAGATTTGGATCTAGGGTTAATTTAATAATCCCGTATGATAAATTCAAAGTAATGGTTTTTGAGGGAGAGAAATCCACAGCTGGAGAAACCATAATGGCTGAATTAGTTGAAGAATCGAATGTCGCTTAAATTGGATCTGGAAGAGGTTTTTTAAAATGAAAATAAAGCATTATATGTCTTACGCTGATCTAGTTTCTCTAGGAAATGCTTCTTTTGGATTTTTATCAATTATAATGGTTTTAAATGGTTATTTGGCTCTTGCTGCACAGTTTATGCTTATTGCAGTGATCTTTGATTCACTAGATGGTTGGGTTGCACGCCGGACCAAAAGAGTTGATGAGTTTGGATTTGGTGAAAATATTGACTCTTTATCTGATGTAATTTCTTTTGGTGTTGCACCGGGAATGCTTTTGTATTCAGCATGCGCATCGTTTAGCATACCATACATTAATATAGTAGTAGCACTCCTAGTACTATTATGTGGGATTTTACGACTCGCAAGGTTTAATGTAATTACAGATTCGGGTGAAGGTTCAGATGAAAAATTTGTGGGCTTACCCATACCATCTACAGCCCTGATCCTAGGATCATTTTACCTTTCAGGTATTTTCAGAGCAGACTTGGCACTTGTCATAATGGTTGTGGTATCTGTGTTAATGGTAAGTACAATTTCATATCCAAAATTTAGGGGAACTAAGATTGTTCTGGCAGGTAGTGTATTGATAATTTCAACACTTTTGCCACAACACATTTTGTCAGCAATGGCAAATCTTCCCGCAAAGCTTTTATTCATTAGCTCATTAATATATTTATTAACAGTGCCTTTTATGAATTTATACACCAAGCTTCGCAGAAGTGGTCCAAATGTTAGATAAAATACTAGGAAAAAAAGATAAAGATAAAAACGATACCCCCGATCTCAGGAAAAACGGAAAAAAATCTGATTCCGATAATTCTGATATTGGCGGGCGCCTTAAGGATATGGTAGGGAAAGTTTCGGGCAAACCAAAGGATGATGATAAGGCTAAACTAGATGATGGAGATAAAAAAGTCGCTCCAGATAAAAAAATGCCAAAGCCAATGCCCAAACCCAAACCAAAACAAACGATGGATAAACCAAGATTAAGACCTCCCGAGAAGAAGAAACCAGGAGGATTCGCGGGCTTGGGTGGAGGATTAGGCAAGCAACTTCCTGAAGATGATCAGCGAACACTTGTTGGTGCAGCTGTTTTTGGTATCATATTGATTATACTCGTTGGAGCAGGATATTATTTCCTTGTATATGCACCATATCAAGACACCTTGAATAGTGCCAAAATGTCCAAGATTAACGAAGTTAACTCCTATTTTAAAGGAGCTCTAGCAGCAGACCCAAGAAAGAACATGATTTTGGCAGATATTGATTCGGGCGTAACACCAGATCAAGTTCTTGCTGTTGATGTAATTGGTCCAGCAACCACTGCTTGGAGGGATTATCAAAATCAACAGATCAATCTGAAAAAAGATCCCTATGGAAGGGTACAGATAAGTTATTCTAATCAACCAACTGGTACTGGTAACGATACAAATTCTTCTGCTAGCCCTATTTCAAGTTCTAGTGATGTCACAAATTTAATAGTGAAGTTAGCTGATGCACAGAAAATAGTAAATGAGGCGGATGCAACTGTACTTTCCAATATGGAAATTACAACACCAGACACTGTAGCAGTACCAATAGTGATACTTAGAACACAGGCAGCAGGAGGGTTAATAAATGTTGGTGATTCAGTTGATGTGTACCAAAATGTAGCCCCTGTAGCACCAACTGGAAACAATACCACAACTGTCACTACTGCTACTAATACTTCACCTATAATCAGTGGAGCTACCGTACTTGCGATTTTAAGGAACAGTACCAGTGGAATATATGGTTCATCATCAGCGAATTTGACACATAGTCAATCATTCTCAATAAATTCAGGAGGTCTGAGTACTCAGACAAGCCAATCAGCTCAAGGAGATGTTGAACAACTTCTAAGAGCAGGAGCATCAAGGAACTGGAACGACGCACAGTTAACAGCCCTTCTAAGTGCATATGGATGGAGACTATCCGACTTTGAAAGGGTTTCAAATCTTGGAGAACTCGATGCACAGTACTTGATACTACTAGAAGTTCCAAGGGAAAATGCATTGTGGTTAATACAGAACTCAAACAGTGTGGTTCTAACTGTACCTACTCAAAGGGCACCCGAATGGATGATAACAGAACTTCACCAAATATACGGGTCATAGGTCATAAAAAATATACGGGTCATAGGTCATAAAATATTTAAATCAATTGATAAGATCTGCAGTTGTTTTAAAAGTGAAAATGAGTATGACTGCAGATCTAAATTTTATTTAAATTTAAAAAGCAGGTGATTTATTCTAGTTGTGCCAGAATAGGGGGTTAAGTATGGATTTCAATAATTTAAATAAGTTCTGCGTAGTTTTGATATTTCTAATAATAGTATTAGGATTTTCAAGTTCGGTTTTCGCTGAATCATTTTCAGACAATAACGATCAAGAAGCTTGGATCCAGGAGAACAGTTCTAGTTTGCTATTTACTTATCTTGAAGCTAACATACATGTAATAATAAAAAACAACAATGATCACGCAGAATTTTTTAAGATAAGCCAGCAATACAGTGGTGATGGTAGTGTATCTCCACCTATTACTTGGAAAGTTGTATCAAGTCCTGGTGCAGTGAAGATGGCAAAAAATATAAATAGTCCGGCTGATTTAGGATGGGAAATCAACGCAGGACAGACTAGAGATATTTCTTTTAAACTTGTTTCAAACAGTACTCCTTTTTATATAATAATGGGTGGTTCTACACCAAACACCTATTGGCCTATTATAAATGAACCTGGGTTAATGGCTTCATGGTTCCTGCCCAATGAAATAGACTATTTAGATCCAAATTTGGATCTTAAACTGTGGCAGGGGCGTTTCTGCTTCTGGATTAAAAACGTGCAATCCAAGGGCCCTAGGGTCGAAGGGATTGTAAGGGCTCCGATAGTACCAATTGACTCGAACCTTACAGCCAGCGATCCGAAAGTTGATTTCATAAGTCAAATGAATCCATCTGCCCAGACTGCAGCATGGGATGTTACACTGTACCCCGGCCAATCAAAACATTATTCATACACATATCAATGGCCGATTAAAACAAGCGGAACAACTGTAGACAAACAATCAAATTTACAAACCACAAGCAGCGGGTCCAGTGATCCTAAAACACCAGTATCGGTACCCACAAAAAGTACGGGAGTCCCATTTGGACTTTTCGTTGTAGGTGTCATTGTAATTGGAGCTGGAATTGGGTACGCTAAATTTTTACGATAAACTATATTAGTTGGAAGTTAATTAACATCAAAGAAACAATGAAACTTTCAACTTTTTTCGTTTTAGTGGGAATGTTGATTATAACTCTCTATGGTTTGATAGAAGTGAGTTACTACGCATCCGCGAACAACCTCGAAGTAAATAATTCAGACACTCCCTATTTGGAGATACCTAAAATAGGCATTGATCAAGCCATAAACAATAAATCAATCGATTATGGTATTTATCACGAACCTAAATCTGCACAACCCGGTTATGGAACGGTTGCACTTTTTGGACATAGAACCTTTTATGGATCTCCATTTTTAAATCTTGATAAACTGCAAACAGGAGACAACATTACAGTTGAATGGCCAGGAATAGGCAATGTTGAATATCAAGTAATTAATACAACCATTGTACCAGCTTCTTATCTTCTATCTATTGAACAGGGAAATGTTTTATTTTTAATAACATGCTATCCCCTCGGATCAGACAAGGAGAGATTGATGATAGAAGCTAAACAAGTAAAAATTTATCCAATTGGTAAGTCAGAAAAAAAACCTGCCAATGATCCTCCATATGCATTAATAATTATCATATGTTTCTTTTTGGGGGGTACAATTTTAAGTTTTTTCTATCCAGTTAAAGAAGATCAGTTCATAATATTTTTAACTACAATTGCAATTACTCTACTATTACTATTAGCATATTTTTTCCCTATTCCTCCCGATTCCATAGAATCTAAGTTATCATGGATTAATGATCTATTAGGTGTTTAAAATGGATGAAGACGAGAAATACTTTAGAAATATTTCAAAAAGAGAACGGGCAATTTTTGAGGGAGCCATTACAATGGGGGCTTTATTCCATCAATTTATTGGCACTCCAGTTAGTATTAAAAGCGTAAAATCTCTCGAAAAATCTATTGAAGATTCAATGGTGCTTCAACCATGTATTAATGGGGTAGAAATAAAAATAGATAGGAAAATCCTTAAAAAAATCAAAAATGAGTACGACTACATTTCATTAACAGGTGAAATGTTAGATGTTAAAATTATCTCTAATTACTCGGGAAAAAGAGCAGTTATAAGATTGAAGTTTATTGAGGAACTTAACTATCCTCTCATGTACGTTGAAGAAGTTGATT
>Ga0302209_10001502_pt1 | contig 10003 bp, 9 predicted proteins | sample II_Fen_E3_1_FD_194574 | JGI IMG/M metagenome (GOLD analysis project Ga0302209, IMG submission 194574) | Peat permafrost microbial communities from Stordalen Mire near Abisko, Sweden - II_Fen_E3_1 | ecosystem: Environmental > Terrestrial > Soil > Wetlands > Permafrost | place: Sweden: Abisko...
TGGGGAGATAACATCATGATTGAACGTTGGTTTCGTACTTTCAAGTATGAAGAAGCTTATCTAACGCAATACAATAATATCAAGGAAGCTCGCAAAGCAATCAAGAAATACATACCTATAATTTTATTCGTTGTCATTCAGTTATTGGTAATGTTCCTCCAGCCAAAGCTTATTATCCACAAATGTTACTAGATTACGCTGAATGGTCTGCATGAAACATCAGATTCATTATAAAAAGCTCATCTTTATGTCTTGACAAGTAAGCCACTATAGTATGGATGGAAAAAGTCGCTGGGCAGATACTATCATGATTGAACGTTGGTTCCGTAATTTCAAGTATGAAGAGCCTTATCTAACGCAATACAATAACATCAATCAAGCTCGCCAAAGAAATATATTCATACTTATAATTTTATTCGTTGTCATTCAGCTATTGCTAACATTCCAGCAGCCAAAGCTTACTATCTGGAAATCTTACTAGGTTATACTGGAATCAGCAGATTCATTATAGAAATCTCATCTTTATGTTTTGACAAGGGAAGCACTACAATTTCTTGTTGTATATGCTTGAGCTCTTTTGAATAGTCCATAATGTTGTCCTCAAAATTCTTTTTTAATTCAAGGATACTTACTTTTAATCCCTACTACAACGATTTTAACACACAAGTATATGTTAAAATTCATTTTGACACATTTATATTTTATATCTTCTTATAAAAATACAAACTTTTGCTACATTTTTTTTCTAAATTAAAACCATTTTTTATATAAAAATTACTCGCAACTCTATTGTCACGCATGCATGATACTCCATATATTTTTGTATTGGCCAAACTAATTTTTTCAAAACAATTCAAAAGCTTTTTACCAAAGCCCTTTTTTTGTTGGTTTTTAGAAATCCCCATCGATAACAGTCGATAAGAATATTGAGATGGTTTTTGAGTATTTTTATTCTTAATAAAATACTCAAAAAATTTTTTAATGCCTTTGACATAAATTTGAGGACGATATATTGATTCCAATAAATACATACATTTATTGGAATCAATGAATGCTTGCTTACAAGAATCTAGTGTTTTCTCATGTCCACCCAAAATAAATCCACAAATCTTTTCATTTTCTTCAATGATTAAAAAAGTTGTTTTCTCAAAAAACTGAAGATAATATCTCTTAATCAAGTTTGCTGAATACTGTCCTAAAAAATGATCTGCAAACACGTCTTTATGAATCTTTACAATTTCGTTAAAATCATCTATATTTATCTGCCGAATATAAATCATATATATATCATCTCCATAATTTTTTATAACTCTTGTTCTAATAGGGTTATTTGATTATTATGCAAATCGAATAAGAGTCTTTCCAGTATTTAAATAACCATCCTCTTACACCATTATAGTTCGTGGTCCGAAATATTACAGAGATGAACATCATGTTAAATGAAGAAACACGCTGTAAAATCCGCAAACTTAGCTGGGAAGAATTAATTGAAGATGTACAAACTTAAGCAAAACGACCAGAATACAGAATACTTAACGCTTGCTTTTGAAGAACGGCTATCTAACTCTTATTGACTACATCTATCAAGAGAAACTAAATCATCAAACGAAGCGACTCATATCACAAGCAAAATTTCATTTTAAAGATGCTGATGTGAACTTAATCTATTATAAGGAACCTAAGAACATGCTACTAGAATTGGAAACCTAACAGTTCATGGAGACTGCTACAAATCTCGTTTTTCAATGGTTCAACTGGTTCTGGCTAAACATTTCTAGCCTACGCCATTGAAAAAGCAGCTTACCACCATAAATTTCGCTTACGCTACATCAGCATTCCAGATATTTTTGAATTTTTGGCTGCTGCGATGATCGGCCATGGTGCTTATGTCCGCATATTGCGACGCTTTGCAAGATATCCTTAGTCTTTTGAAAAACTATAGTCGCTTTTTAATGGTAAGTTGAACTGATTGAATGTCGCTACATGTTAGCCTCAACAATCTTTTGTACTCAACATCCGATATCAGAACGGCATGTCGGCCTTGGCGGTGATGCTATTGCTGACTCTATTATGGATCTTATCGTATAAAATGCCATCCAATTTCATACTTGTCTTAAAATATGCATAAACATTCGTCGCCACACTCAGCGCTGGATGATAAAAAGCTATCTGATTAAGTGTTCAATTGCATTGTATGACTTACTGGTTTCTTGACTAAAAATCGAGGTTTCCTTACTCGTGAACATCCATTTCTATTCACTCGTAATAATCATCTTTCATCAGAAGGAGAGTGTCCATAATCTCAGATCCTTGATTTTTCCATACAGCTTAGTTCTTTTATAACGAGTCTTGATTAAGAAAAAAAGGACACATTTTCTGTAAAATCGTAGTTGCTAAGACAAACGATCAGAAAAGAATCGTCTTTTATCAAAAACTCTACCACATTTCTAAACGTTTTTAAACGTTTTTAAACAGCTTATTATTGATGAATATATCGATAATAAAAAAAGCATAAATATATTGATGTTGCTCGTAACTTCATCGTATCTGCATTAGTTCATTTTTTACCTATTCATCGGTTTATGAATGGAAAAGTTTTCGACAGGTTATAGATCTTGGCAACTGTTTTGGACTTATCCATAGTGACTATTCTACAATTTCAAAAAAGCAAAAGAGGTTTCTTTTTAAATTTTCAAGGATTTTTTTGCTCTTATGTGTTCTTGTTGCAACAAAATCATTCGCTATCAATTGAATTTACCAAAAGAATTATTATTTAGTTGACTCAATCACCATAACGGTTGCTAAAACACGATTGCTATGGGCTGCATATCATAGTAAGCGAGCTAGTGTAAAACTTCATACTGCCTTTAATTTATCGATGGAAATTCCTTTAAAAGTTCTTGAAACAACTGGTTTAAAACATGATAGCCCAATCCTTGATAAACTAACAGATCCTGCATGTATTATTGTTGCCAGTAGAGCATATTTTCAAATTAATCGCTCTGATAGATTTTTCGAGGAAAATCAACATTTTGTAATGCGTGTGAAGATAACCGTTGAAATGTTCAGAAATAAAAACCTAAAACGCATTATTGTTACAACATCTACGGTCATCAATGATTATGAGTATCAAGTTGGAACGAAACAAAAGCGGTCCATTCATAGACATAGAGTCGAGTCGTTGAATTTACCAATTATGAAAATAGTGAATATTCTAGACTCGAAAGGCGGAATACTCAAGTAAGAGTATTCGCATAGCTACTAATTCTTATCATTTTTCTGCAGAAGTAATAGCCAACATATATAACGCTCACTTGGCAATTGAATTATTTTTTTATTGAATAGACCAAAATCTAAATATGCCTCGTTTATTTGATACTACAAAAAATGCTGTATTTTGGGTATATGTAGCTTTAAAACGTATTTACACATTCATTTGCAAAAAAATTAAACACAAAACTCTTTCCTTATTAGGATTTACAAAGCAGTTGCCATACAGTCAACTTGCGATTGAATCGATAAGTTTCGTTCAATAATTTTGTCATACTTCTATTTTTGTTGAGTTTTACTGGATATTATTAGTTAATCAGCCGGACTGTAGTATCGATGTTTTAGCATTTACGATATTTTTCAGAAAAAACCTCGATGCACGGAATACTCAACTCTTTATAATCTTATAGATAAGTTACTGTGAAAACTTTATCTATAATTTTGTAGCTTTTATATATTTACCAAATACATTTATAACTTCTTTATTTAAAAAAATATATATGATATATGCAACAGCATATATCATCAAACCTACAAGCCCAGAAATCTTCCAACTAGTAACAATAAACACCATTACCATCAAAATATCATAAAAAATCCCCTTAATACTATGTAAAGACAGTAGCTTACATAAATAAATTTCTGCAACTGTACAACGAATTGCAAAAACCAGAATAATTGAAAAAACTGTAAAATTTAAGTCATGCAAGATAACTGCACCCAAAAAAGTTAAAAGAAAACTCACGAAAACAGCAAATATATTTATTTTCAACATCAATTTTTCTTGTCGCATACTTTTCAAGTAAGTATTTATCAACAAGGCTACACGACTTTCAAATAAACAGACGGGAAACAATAATGCCATGTACTGCAAAGAGTCCTTATATTGTGGCAACCAAAAAGAAAACACTGAGTGTAGTGGATAATAGCTAGTCAACAGTCCAAATAAAATAACCGAAAGGCCTTTTCTAACATCTATATAAATTGAAGCTAATTTAATAGGTGAAGCATTTTTTAACAATGGAAAAACAACAACACTAATTGAACTAATAAAAACCATCAGAAAATTTGATATACTTAGAGTCAAAGATATTTTACCGAAAGTAGCAATATCCCATTTTTCTGAAATTCCATATCTGACTATACCTAAAATTAACATACTAGCAATATTCGAAAGCATCAATTTCGAACCTACATTTAAATTTTTGAACCCTTCTTTTCTAATTTCAGTCCACGTATATACCTTGGATAATAAAATGTCACGAATACTGTAACTGCCCATTAATGCCACTAATATAACTGATAGCATTTTACAAAAAATTATATTTGTATATTGGTTAAATCCTAACACTATGCTTAAAAGAACAAACATAAAAAATGACACTTGTTCCACTAAAATCAATCTTGAATATTGAAAAATCTCATTTGTAGCTTGAAAAATCAAGTTACAAAAATTGTTAAAATTAACAATTATCATCATTAGAATAATAGTATAAATAATATTCTGTTTAATAATATCCTCTACAAATAATCTTGTTAAAACAAACATCACAATTCCTAATATAATCTGGAAAAAAATTATTGAATAAACTTGCCCTGCAAATAGCTTATAGTTTAAATCCTTATAATTTTTTCCAGCATATCGCAAATAAATACCATCTTCCCATCCAAAATGAAAAAAGCCAACATATGAAAAATAGAACAAAAATAATTGCCATAATCCATAGTCTCTTAGTGTTATAAATTTGGGCAATACAAGTATTAACAATGCCGAAATAGTAAATGAGATTAAATTGCTTGATATTGAATAAGATATATTTTTAATAATAGTTTTTATTTTCACAGTTTATTCACTTTCCATATCAAAATCTCAAAAAAAACCTTCTGTTGAAATTGCTTTCTTTATAACTTTACAAATATATACTATACTAGCAGGATTCTTATAGTTTAATAAAAGCACTATCATTTTCGAAAAAAAATAATCGAATTGCAAATTATATTTTTTAAAAAACTTTATATTTGCAATTTCTTTTTTAACATCTGTATCAAACCTATTCCAAACCGTTTTTGTAGATCCTCCACCAACATGTTGTATAAACGCCTCAACTTTATAAATATCTATGTTTAAGAGCATTGCCCTATAACATAAGTCAAGATCTTCTGCATACATAAAATAATCTTCTGGCCAACCACCAATTTCATCAAATATATTTTTTTCTACAATTATACTGGCTCCAATGTACCAACGATCTACATTTTTCAAAAAAAAATTTTTAATATAATTTTTAATTGTAGGAATTAAATATCCCGTCTTAGATTCAATATTATTATCATACAATGTTGTCGCATATAGTGCCCGTTTTCGTTCTTGAATGATATTTATATATACATCATTTATATCTTTTTCAATTAATATGTCCGGATTTAAAAAATGAATAAATTCGCCCTTTGCTATTTCTGCGCCTAAATTATTAGCTCTTGCAAAACCTAAATTTTTCTCACTATAAATAAAAGTACATTTTGCATTTTCACGCTCTATTTCATTTAGCATCTTTATCGTCTCTATTTTGGAAGCATTATCGACAATTATGAGCTCAAAATCAACAATAAGATTTTTCATTATACTATCTATACAATTTTTTAAAAATACCTCCGAATTATAATTGACAATAACAATACTAATATCCATATCTTTATCCCTCATAAATGTTTATTTTTTACGATAGTCACTATTTTTAACTAATCCAGAAAAAAACTATAATGGTACCATTACACTTTTGTATCTTTGCTAAAGCAACAAATTAAATTAAGAAAGAAAAAAGAAATTAAAAACGCACCAAAACTAAAAACATTATATATTGGTGTGTAAAATATCCAGCCCAACATATAAATTTTTAAAGCATCAAACTTTATTCCAGAATGTTTAAATAGATTTCCTAAATATACTCCAAAAAAAATTGGAATAACGGCCACTCCGACTACATCAAAATCTTCATACAAATCTTTAACTATAGTATAAATATTATACTCAAAAGGTATATATGCAGATGAATCAATCAGCCCTATATGCATGTTACTATCAAAAATTCTATAAATAAAATTATATATCGGTGCAAAATTTCTCATTCCATATGTTGGAGGAATATCAACATTAACCAAATAATAATCCAATGCATATGGTGCACTAAAATAATATATATAATTAACAATAAATGGATTGAAAAAAGCATTTATTTTATATTTTAAATAAGGCAAGTAAACAGCTATAGATGCATCAAAATTATCAAACGAGCCTCTTATTAAACGCGGTAATGACAACACAAGGAATAAAGTAATACACAACATAATATTTTGCATTGAAAACAGTTTCTTTTTAAAAACTAAATAATACCCGATAATAGAAAAAATAGCATACAGCATACCAATCCGACCAAAACTAATCAAATCTGATAGTAAAATTAGCAAAAACAAATATACACAAAGAAGTTTATATTTGTAATTCCCAGAATGTCCTATATAAGATAAAACTATTGAGAAAAGCGCAAAAATCAACCCATTCATATATGTCAAATATACTGGAATAAGTCCCTCAGCTTGCCCTATTGAATTTGATCTTATTGTATAGGCATTCAAAAACATATATTCTAAATTTCCATAATAGTTTATTAAATATACCCAACTAAATAATATAGACATCGTCGTAAAAACACTGATTCCAATGATTAGCTTCTTTATTGAAATTTTATAATTAAAACTTATAAAGTGCTTTTTAAATATATCTATATTTGACATATAAATTCCAAGAATAAGACTAACTCCATATAGAATCAACATTTCAAATGTAAAAAAAGTTATTGGTCTAAAAGAAATTAACAAATTGCCTAATACACTTAGTAAAAAATAACCTATATAAAAAAAACTTGCGACCTTTAAAATACTTATAACTTCCACCACCTTCTATCAAAACTAACCGTTACTTGTCAGCTATTTATTATTTCTTTCAATATTTTTATAGACATCAATCATTGTTTTTAAGTTATTTTCCCATGAATAAAATTCTCCTACATGTTTTCTACCTTGTCTACCCATTTTGTTCAGTAATTCTTGATTAACTATCAATTTTTCTATTGCATCTGCCGTTTTTTTCTCATCTTTTTTAGGAACAATTATTCCTGTTATATTATCTTCAACAACTTCAGGTAATCCACCTACATTTGCTACAATAACAGGTTTTTCGCAAGCACTAGCTTCTAAAACAGCAACACCAAAGCTTTCACTGTCTAGTACTGATACCGATACCGATATCGACAACATATTTTGATATTTAGGAACATCTTTATAAGGAACTCTACCAGTAAATATAGTCATATCATCTATATTTAAAGTATGAACCAATTCCTTCAAATAAGCTTCTTGTGATCCGCCACCAACAATTAACAGTTTCAAGTTATCTGATTTAATACGATTTTTTAGTAGTGCAAACCCTTTTATAAGATATTCGATACCATATTTCTTTTCCAAAGTTTTTACTGTTCCAATAACAATAGAGCCTTCATCAAATAAACTATCAACTTTCATCGGCTTAAATACATTCAAATCAATGCCAAACGGCACTACCGATATTTCTTTATTGGTATATAACAAAGTTTCCTTTTTCATTATTTCACTCGTCGACAAAATGCTGTCAGCACAAGACAAGTTATATTGCAATATTTTTTTATGCAAAAAAGAAACTTTAGGAAAATCAAATACATCACTTCCCCAAACAGAAATCATATAAGGATGAAATCTACACAATGCCCCAAGAAGACCATAGCTCGTTGCATAATGAGCATGAAGTATATCTGGCTGAAATTTTTTAATAACAGCCTTTATCTTTTGCAATGCAAAAACATATTTGAGCTTCTGTATACTTCCATCAGCCGTTTTTATCAAATCGTTTTCAAAAACGACCGGGAAGATTTTAATCGTTTTATACGGAGCATATACCGTTTCATTATATGCCGATAAAGTTATAATGCCTATATCTATACCCGAAGCAGCCAACGAAGTCGCCCATTTTATGGTATGAGGCGAGGACGCATCCGATAACAATAAAACTCTCATTTACTCGCTCCTACTCTTACATGTTTCTTTTATTATTAAGTTTTTCCCTAAAACTAATCACGACCAAACAAATCCCTTGTATAAACTTTTTTTTCTACATCTTTTAATTCTGTCGAAAATCGATTGCAAATAATAATATCGCTCATAGTTTTAAATTCAGATAAGTCCTTAAATACCTTAGTCCCTAAAATATATGAACCACTTGTCGTTGGTTCATATATTATTACTTCAATACGTTCCGCTTTTATTCTTTCTATAATACCTTGAACTGCTGACTGCCGGAAATTATCGGATGCTGTTTTCATCGATAATCTATAAATCCCTACAACTTTAGGATTTTGTTGAATTATTATATTCGATATATGTTTTTTGCGTGTATCATTCGCATCAACTATTGCAGTAATGAGATTTTGCGGTACATCTTTATAATTTGCCAAAAGCTGTTTAGTATCCTTAGGTAGACAGTACCCTCCATACCCAAATGACGGATTATTGTAAAAATCTCCAATTCTAGGATCAAGGCAAACCCCTGTTATAATTTCTTTTGTATTTAGTTTCCGTATTTCTGCATATGAATCAAGTTCATTAAAATAAGATATTCTTAGTGCTAAATAAGTGTTCGCAAACAGCTTAATTGCTTCGGCCTCTGTTGCCTCCGTAAATAACACTGTTATCTCTTTTTTTAATGCACCTTCCCTTAAAAGATTTGCAAACTGAATTGCTTTTTTAGATTTACCACCTACAACAATTCTAGACGGATATAAATTATCGTACAAAGCTTTTCCTTCCCTCAAAAACTCTGGTGAAAATAATATATTTTCAGCATTATATTTCTGTTTTATTTTTTCAGTATATCCAACAGGAATTGTCGATTTAATAATCATAGTTGCTTTAGGATTAAATGTCAAAACTGATTCTATAACGGATTCAACCGATGACGTATCAAAGAAATCCTTATTAGAATCATAATTTGTTGGAGTAGCTATTATCACATAGTCAGCACCAATAACAGCATCGCTTAGATTGTTGGTTGCTCTTAAATCCAATTTTTTAGAAGTCAAATACATCTCTAATTCTGCATCTATAATAGGTGATTTTCGTTTATTAACCAGATCTACTTTTTGAGGTACAATATCCACTGCAATTACTTCATTGTGTTGTGCCAAAAGCACTGCATTTGACAAACCTACATATCCTATACCAACTACTACGATTTTCATTTTTGTACCACCTCATTTGATAATCATTCTTATTTAGTAGAAACTCATTTCAGTTTTAATAATTTTATAATAACCCAATACAATATGTGTGCAATACTTCTTATTTTTGATAAATGTTCTATATCACGGTAAAGAATCCAGTGATATTTTATTAATGTTATTTTATTACTAGAGACAGATTTTCTTCTAATCCTGTATTTCATTAATACATTGGGCAATCCCACTATGTATTTTTCTTTTTTAAGCATCTGTAACCAAAGTGCATCATCATTACGCTTACGAATATTAGGAACTACAAATTTCCCCATTTTTTCTACATTATAAACAACTGTAGAATTTCCTACCGGACAATCTAATAACAATCGATTATAATTAATTTTTGGTACAGTTTTTATTACTTTATTTAA
>Ga0302209_10001513_pt1 | contig 9978 bp, 7 predicted proteins | sample II_Fen_E3_1_FD_194574 | JGI IMG/M metagenome (GOLD analysis project Ga0302209, IMG submission 194574) | Peat permafrost microbial communities from Stordalen Mire near Abisko, Sweden - II_Fen_E3_1 | ecosystem: Environmental > Terrestrial > Soil > Wetlands > Permafrost | place: Sweden: Abisko...
ATTTTTTGAGATTTATTAACTAATTTTAGGATATTTTCCGAAGCATCCTTTAATAATAATTTACGTAATAGAATGAATATAAATTGTAAAGTAGCATATATCATTAAAAATATAAAAAAATTCATTAGAAAGGTTTTAAAATCAGAATTAAATATAAATATCGAAGAGAAGAAAAAGAAAATATAGGGAAATATAGTTAAAACAAAGAATGCATTATGTTGCCAAAATCTATTGACATCTAAGGCGCTTGAATAATTACTGAAATTTGTATCATTTTTCATTTTATAGGTAAGATTCTTAATAAGAAAAAACTGAAAAACAGCCTGTAATATTATAGCAATAATAATACAGCAAATAGAAGCAGCTTTGAATTCTAATTCATAGAAATTATCCTTAAAGGATAGATCATCACCGGTTAATTGGGGAGATAAAAAACTTTTTATAGTTGATAGATTTTCATTTTCATTTTCCTCAACATCTTCCGCAGCGGAACATTTATAAAATCCATTTATAATCTTAATATTTAAAAACATACTTACATATTATAATATTTTTTAAAAAAAATATATTAAAAAATAAAAAAAAGTATAATTCTTGTATGGAAAATCTTACGGAAGAAAACATAGTTGAAATTAAGAATATTATAAAAGATTTGCAAATCTATTCCATAGAAAAAGAATCAATAAATAATAATATAAATACATGTTTCGATAGGCTTAAGGAACTCGGATGTCCAAAAAAAATAATTTTAAAGGTTCTCAAGGATAAAAAAACTCCGCCGGAGGAGTTAGAAATGGAAACCATGCAAATTAATAAAATTAAACAAATTTTAGGTATTATTTAATGGTGAATTTAGCTCTTATTTTCTGTTCATCCTTTGGAATAGCCTTTGGGCTACAATATTTTAAAATTCCTAATTTTTGCTCCTTTCTTATTCTAGGATTTATAGCTAAAAAATTACATTTAATAGATTTTCGTCTTGACCATTTAAGCCATATTGGAATTCTATTTCTTGTTTTTTCCGTGGGAATGGAAATATCCTTCGATAATTTAAAAAAAACACAAAAATATTTAAAACCATCTATTATTTCTATTATTATTTCCAGTCTATTAGGATTTCTACTTTTAATAAATTTCTATGATTTAAAATCCTCATTTTTAATTAGTTCTATATCCTCTGTTTCCTGTACAGCTATAGTTATTTATTATCTTTGTGATAACCAGCAAATGCATACGGATTTTGGAAAAATAAGTTTAAGTTTTGTAATAAGTCAGGATCTTTTTTCTATATTTCTTCTATTTATTATGAAACCAATTCAAATGAAAACCTTTATAGTTGGAATTTTTCTATTTAGCATTCTTCTTTATATAATTCAAAAATATATTAATAGAATTCTTCATTTTATTTCTATGAAATTTAAAAATTTATTTTTTCTTTTTATTATTTCCTTTTTAATGGCTCTTTCTTTATTTACAGAGCATCTTAGCCTTTCATCGGAATTTGGAGCTCTTTGTGCTGGAGTTTTAATTGCTAATACGGATTTTTCAAAGAAAACTCACCATGCCATAGAGGATTGGAAAGATATATTTCTTATGTTCTTTTTTATTGAAACTGGAATGCATATTAATCTTTCTATTTTAAAGGAAAATTTTTTTATTATATTTCTAGGAACTTTATCCTTTATTATTATTCGTATTGGAAGTACTTTATTAGGTAAATTTTTTTCTAGTATTTCTACTCGAAGGATTTTCATTCTTAGTTTAGTTTTTTGTAATGTATCGGAAACAGGATTTTTAATTATTCAATATCTTTTTAAAACCAATCATATTTCTGAAGTTTACTATGAAATTATTCTTATTATATTTCTTTTATCCTTATTTCTATCACCTTTCTTTCTTATTATTGCTAAAAAATTACAGAAGGAGGAGGATAATAAATTACAATCCTTTGATTCAACCCGTGTGGTAATTGTAGGAGTTAATAAATATACCTATGAACTTGCTAAAATGTTTAAAAAACAACATATTCATTTTTCCATAATTGATAAAAATGTAGATAAAATTGTAAATATTCGAAATCTTGGTTATAAGGCCTATCTTGTGGATTTTTTTTCCTTTCAAAACAAACTTTACTTCGATAACTTAGATTTATTAATTCTAACCTATAATACAAAGAAAGATATTTATAGAATCATTGAAATTAAGGAAGATTATCCTAATCTAGAAATAATATGTTTATGTTCCGATGAAAGATCCTATAACCTTCTTACTACCTATAATATTAATTGTGTAAAAATTCCAGCCCAGGAAACTCTAGATTATATTATTGGACTCTCAACTCCTTTTATTAATAAATTTAATTCCTATGGAGATTATAGAGGGTATGAATAGGAATATTACTAGAAAAGTTATTATAAAAAATTTTTTTAGAAATCTTTACAGAAATCTTTTTAAAGAGTTAAAAAAATGGATTTGGGAACTAGATAAAGTTGTTTTTTTTTCTATTTTTTTTCTAGAATTTTTAAGTTCTATCACGGTCTTAAAACTATCCTACATTATGAGTAATAGATTCAAAACATCTATGGATTTAATTTTTTTTTTTAAACATTTTGTTTTTATATTTATTTCTATTATTTTAATATTTATTTTTTCAAGATTGGAGTGGAAAACCGCTAGAAAATATGCAATTTATATATTTTTCATAGCCCTATCTTTAAATTTTGTAACTATAATTTTTGGACAAAAAAGTAATGGTGTGCGTCGTTGGATTCGTTTTGGTTCTTTTTCTCTACAATCATCGGAATTCCTTAAGGCCTTAATTATAATTCCTATAACACAATATCTTATGGAAAGCGATCATAAAAAAGTTATAAAGTTACTTTCAATTTCTGTTATAAGCTGTCTTTTGCAGCCTGATCTTGGCATGACATTTTTAATTATATCCTCCTCGGTTTCCCTTATCTTTCTTAGGGGAGAAAATTTTTCCCATTATATAAAAATAGTTCTCATAAGCCTTTGTGGTCTATTTTTTTCAGGAGCATTTTTAGCTAAATATGCCCTAAATCGTATTATGATCTTTTTTGGAAAAAAAGAAGGATTTCAAATTTCTCAGAGTTTAAAAGCTCTATCAACCTCCACACTTTTTGGAGAGAAAGACCATATATATATTCCTGATTCCCATTGTGATTTTATTTTTGCAGAAATTGTTTCAACCTTTGGTATTTTAATTGGTATTTTAATTATATCCATTCCTATTAGTTTATTTTTTTATGTTATTAATAAAACTAAAAATTATGAGGAGGGGGAAAAATATATTGCCCTTGGAATTGTTAATCAATTATGTATTCAAAGTTATTTACATATTCTATCAAATCTAGCCTTTATTCCAACAAAAGGTTTAAATCTTCCCTTTGTTAGTTTTGGAGGTAGCTCTCTTATGGCCCACAGTATTTCCATAGGCTGTTTATTAAATATTTTAAAAAAGAAATTAATGCTTTTTCGAAATAAATAAGTAATTAATTTAAAACTTTAGTATATAATATATATATGAATAGTTTTTTTATAAAAAATTTGAATTATAAAATACAGTGTGCATTACAAATAGAAAAAAGTCGTTTATCAGAATCAGAAATAAAAAGAACTTTGGACAAAAAATCTTTGGATAGTTTGCCAAGTCTGTTAAGAAAATTTTTACCAAAAAAGGAAGATAAAATTAGTTTTCAAGAAGAAATATCTAGAAAAATATCAGAAAAACTTAAAAAGGATAAAAAATTTAAAGAAAAAGAAGAAGAATTTAAGAAAGAACATGATAAATATGAGTGTTATGAATATGATTGTCCTATAAATATCGAAGCAGATAACATGGAAGAATTTTTCCTATATCATTTGGCAAATGAGATAAAAGAAAAAAAAATAAATGTAACTATTTCAAATAGTTTTAATACTGAATATTTAAATTTTGATCTTCAATATCAAATTCCAGATTTGATATCTAAATTATCTGAAATTAGTAGGGAACCTAAATTTGATATATCTGGTTATATAAAATGTATAGATGAAATATCACAAAATTTCTCCAGAATTGAGGAAGAATATGAAATTGGAGAAAACAAAGAAGAAAGATTAAAAGAAATATCATCTTTGATCAATATAGCAAATCAATATATAAAACCTGTTATTGAAAATATAGAAAAAACCGATAAAGATCAATCAATAACTAAAAATTACTCCAATGATTTAAAGAATTTTTTTGGAAAATTAGGGAATAAAAAAAGAATTTCTAATGATAAAATTAAAGAAAAAATAAATGAAATAACTATATTAATATTAAGTGATGAATTAGATAAGGTTTTAAAAATGTTGAAAGATAATGATTTAATTTATTTTATAAAAACAGTTTCCAAAAAAGATGAAATAATAAATTTTACCATTCAGCAAATGATCCTTTTTCAAAAAGAAAATAAAGAAATCAGAACAACCTTAGAAAATATCGCTCTTCTAAATCAATTTCATAGGGATTTAAATTTTGATGTTAATAATTTTATAAAAATATTAACCGAAAAAAAAGACAGTATAGATAATGAAAACAAAGAAGAAAAAAAAATGTTAGAAAAATTATCTAAAGATCTTGATATAATTTTGAAAGATTTAAATAGTTTAGTTTTTCAAGATAATCCAAGTTCACCCTATATACCATTTGAAAATAACATATATTTTATTGGTATAGGAATTTTACCACTTATATCATCTATAGTACTTATGATTAAATCCTTTAAGGAATCCTTTAAGGAATTTAATATTCATAATATTATTTTATTATTCTTTAATGGTTTATTGATGTTTCTATTTTATCAACTTTATCAACATAAAATATTAAGTAAATCCAATAAACTTTTAATAACAGGTTCTATTTTGATAATTCTAAGCAATATTCTTAGTACTTATATGTTATTATTTAATAAATCTATAGGTTTGAAATATACTTTTACCGGTCTTAGTGTTCTTATTGCTATTATAATTCTATTTCTATCTAAACAAAAACAAGAATATACAATAGAGGAAATTCAACAAACTAAACTATAAAATAAATCAAAACTGATAGTTTTGCGAAACTGATAGTTTTTTAAAACTTAAATTTAAATTTTTAAATATTGGTTTGTAATTTTTGATTTAATCTATCGAAATCATTAAAAGTAGTTACAAAAAAACCATCTTCTAAAACCGCAATAGTGTGTTCAAATTGAGCGGATCGAGAACCATCTCGAGTCATAGCTGTCCATTTATCATCGGCTATTTTTAATCCCTTTGGAGTTGATTTTACCATAGGTTCAATAGTTATAAAATCTCCTGTTTTTAGTATTCCCTTTGTATCTTCATCGTAATAAAAGGGAACATCGGGAGAATCATGCATTTTTTCACCAATACCATGGCCGCAAAATTCCCGTACGGTATATAAACGAAAATCCTTAGCTACCTCCTCCATTTTTTTTCCTAAATCGGAAATTTTTACATTATTTTTTATTAAATAAATTGCATTCCACATAGATTCATAGGCAGCGGTTATTAATTTTTGATCGGGGAATTTGATAGATCCCATTCCATAGGTAACACAGGTATCTCCAAAGAATCCATTAAAACTTGCAGCAATATCTACACTAATTATATCTCCATTTTTTATAATTTCCTTAGAGGAAGCAATACCATGACATACCTTATTATTTATTGATATACAAAGGGATTGAGGAAATCCTTTATAGTTTTTTGATCCGGAAATAAGAGATAATTCCTGCATATGGTTTTCAATAAAATCATGAAGAAATAGGGAGCTTTGATTTAGAAATAGATTTTCATTTTTAGAAAATATTTCTATTAATTTATTATGGAGTTGAGAAACTTTCTCTCCAGCTATTTTCATTTTTTCAAATTTAGACATATAATATGATATTCAAAATTTTATAGTATTTAATTATACAGAAATTCAAAAAATAAGTATTTGAAAGGAAAAACATTTCATTTTTATATAATTCTTCGATAGTTTCTAGAGAAGTTTAATTGAAATTTGATAGAATATATTTACAAGGCGTGTGTAGCTCAGTTGGCAGAGTGTTAGTTTGTGGCACTAAAGGTCGCGGGTTCGATCCCCGCCACTCGCCCCAGGAATCCTATGAAAATTTCTTTTAGTGTGAATGGCAATGTATTTTCCTATTTATTTAAATTTTATGCTTTATCATTATTTTTTGCTTTTTTAAGCTCATTTTTAAGTTTTGGATTTTTTCTTTTTTTTTTAATATCATTTCTTTTATTACCAATATTTCTATTCATGTATAGAGAGAAGAAAATTAAGGTTTTTGAAAATATAAAATATATTAGCCCTTGTTCAGGTTTTATTGAAAAAATCGAAATAATCGATGAAAAAAAAATAATTACAATAAATAATCAATTTCTTGACCTTTATCAAAAGGTTTCTCCGGTAAATGGTGTGATAGAAAAAATTACTAATTATGATTTAAAAAATAAATTTAAATCCAATTCCACGGAAATTACTATAGTAAATAATGAGGGTGAATCCTTTACTCTACTTTTCTCTCCTGGATTTTTAATTAAAAATTGTTTTCATTCCTATGTTTCCCTTGGACAAAGAGTAAAACAGGGTGACGAAATAGCTTTTATGGAATTTGGGGGAAAAACAACTCTAACTATTCCTAAGGATCTATCACTTTCTATTGATAACCAAACTGAGATAGTATGTGGTATTAGTTACTTAATTCTATAAAATGCACAACCAAAATATCATTAAACATATCTAAATTAGAATTATTATTATTTTTACCTATGTATTTTACAAAATCCTAGGCAGTATCATCGGTAGAGTTATTATGGTTACTGTCTTGACTACCATCAGAATTATTACCAGATGATATCTTTGATATTGCGGTAAGACCAGCTCCAGTAGTTACAAGTAAACCCGCTCCGAATCCCAACTTCTTTGTATTACTTAAACCTTCTGATTTTGGAGTATTATTATTTACACTATTACTTACAGTTTCATTCTTTATTCCATTTTGAATTAGATTTTCAGAAGATTTTGCATTTAGATTTTTTTTATAATTATTATTTAAATTTGGAGTTGATTTATTTTGAGTTGTATTTTTACTATAGAAACCACATATATTTTTTTTTATTTCTATTTTGGTTTTAATATTATTTTTTAGATTTTCTATATTTGAATATTCCTCTAGATTTTTTCCCTCTAGAATCTTATTTAACTCCTGATTTAAATTATTTAATTTTAACTCTAAATCTTCAAATATAAATTTATTTTGTCTTATTTCTTCCTTTGCTATTAGAAATAAAGAATATTTTAAATTTATTTTTATAAAATTTAATTTTTCTATAGAATCTTCAATTATTTCTCTAATTATTCCAGTATTATTAGGATTAAGCTCTTTTATAAAGTTTTCATCTTTTAATTTATCTATATTAGTTTTTATTAATTCTAATATATTTTCTTTTTCTATTTTTATTTGTTTTTCTTTTATTTCAATTTTGATATTATTGATATCTATTATTTTTTCTTCTTTATATATATTTATTTTAATTTTAATATTATTTTTTAGATTTTCTATATTAGAATATTCCTCTAGATTTTTTCCCTCTAGGAGATTATTTAATTTTTGATCTAATTTTCTAAGTTTCGATTTATTTTTTCTTAATTCATCTTCATTTTCATAATATTTCTTTTCTAATTCCATAAAATTTGGAGTTGTACTTATTTTTCCAAAATTAGAAATATTTTTAAAGGTTTTAATATCAAACTCTATTTTATTAATTATTTTTTCAACAGATAAGTATTTTTCTAAATTTTTTTCTATTAGATTTAATTTTTCTATGAAATCCTCAATTATTTCTTTAATTATCTCAGAATTATTAGGATTAAATTCTTCTAAAAACTTATAATCCTTTAATTTATCTATATTCGCTTCTATTAATTTCAATATATTTACTTTTTCTATTTTCATTTTAATATTTTTTTTTAAATTTTCTATATTGAAATATTCCTCTAGAGTTATTCCACCAAGAATATTCTTTAATTCTTCATCTGATTTCTGTAAGTCCCAATTTAATGCATAAAATAAAAACTTATTTTCTTTTAATTCTAATTTTTTTTCTAGTTTAATTCCATCTTTTATTATAGATATAGAACGATTTAGATTTATTTTTATAAAATTTAATTTTTCTATGAAATCCTCAATTACTCCTTTAATTATTTCAGAATTATTAGGATTAAATTCTTCTAAAAATTTATCATCCTTTAATTCATCTATATTAGTTTTTATTAATTCCAACATATTTATTTTTTCTATATTTATTTCAATTTTATTATTTGATTTTTCTATATTGGGATATTCCTCTAAATTTATTTTTTCAGAGATATTCTTTAGTTCTTTATTTAATTCTTGGAGTTTTAATTCATGTTCTTTTAATTTATTTCTATCCTCATCATATTCTTTTCTTAATTTTTCGAAATTTGGGGTTTCTATTTCTTTATTTAAAATTAAAGCATTTTTAAAAGGTTGCATTTTTAATTCTATTTCTAGTATTTCAGATTTTACTTCACTAATTATTTTCATAGTAGATAAATATTTTTCTAAATTTTTTTCTATTAGATTCAATTCTTTTATAAAATCTCTAATTATCTCCGAATTATTAAGATTAAGTTCCTGTATTTTATTTTTCATAATTTTAATATTTGTCTCTATAAAAACTAATTTTTCTTTTTTTATTTTATCTCTAATATTAATTTTTAATTTTTCTATATCAGAATATTCTTCTAAATTTTTTCCTTCTAAAATATTATTTAATTTCTGTTCTAAATTTTTAGATTTTAATTCATTTTCTCTTAATTTAAAAATTTTATTTTTTTTTTCCTTTGAGTCACTATATAAAAAACTAAAATAAGGAAATCTATCCTTCTCTATTCTATTTAACTCACTAATTGTTTTTTTAATAGATGTATATTCCTGTAAATTTATTTTTATAATCTTTAATTTTTCTATAAAATTCCGAATTATTTCTCTAACTATTTCAGAATTATTAGGATTAAAATCTCTTACAAGTGAATCATTTTCTAAACTATTTATATTAGCTTCTATTGACTTTATTATATTTTTTTCTTTTATTTCTATTTCAATTTCATTTCTATTTGTGGCATATACTTGATAATTTATAAAAAACATAATATTAAATTACAGGATAAAGTTTAAAAGAAAATAAACTAACAAAACTCTTTTTTGAATCTATATCCTTCTTAAAAAAATAACAAAATAACCTTTTATGTAAAGCTTAATTTTATAAAATTCACAACTATACCGTTAAACATATCTAAATTAGAATTATTATTGTTTTTTATCTATATATTCTATAAAATCCTATGCAACTGTATCACCACTTGGTAAATCGCCAGATCCATTACCACCGGTTGGATTACCAGATCCATCACCACCACTAGAATTATTAGAGTCACCGGTTGGATTACCAGATTCAACGTTATCAGATGGAGTTTTTGGTTCTTTAAGAGATTTATTAAACATAGTAAAACCAGCTCCAAGCGCGGTAAGTCCAGCGGTACCTGCAGCAATTTTCTTTGTATTACTTAAACCTTCTGATTTTGGAGTATTATTATTTACACTATTATTTCCAATATTATTGCCAATATTATTGCCAGTTTCATTCTTTACTCCATTTTGAATATTATTCTTCGATTCATTTAAAGCATTATTTCCTATTATACTTTCTGAAATTTTTCCTGAATCTTCACTATTAGATCTTTTAAATGTATTATAAGAAGAATTTTTTAGATTTTGATCAGATTTATATTCTGGACTGAAACTGAAATTCGACGATAGTAATTTATTAGACTGTTTAGTATTATTCTGATTAATAGAATTAATAGAATTTTTTCCATTATTATTATTTAGA
>Ga0302209_10001517_pt1 | contig 9974 bp, 7 predicted proteins | sample II_Fen_E3_1_FD_194574 | JGI IMG/M metagenome (GOLD analysis project Ga0302209, IMG submission 194574) | Peat permafrost microbial communities from Stordalen Mire near Abisko, Sweden - II_Fen_E3_1 | ecosystem: Environmental > Terrestrial > Soil > Wetlands > Permafrost | place: Sweden: Abisko...
GAAACATTTTTCGAACCCGCTGCTACCTGTTCTGATGCAGCATTTATATTTTCCATGGCTGTATTCACATTATTTGACATTTTATCAAAAGACTGAGCCAACTTTCCTATTTCATCATGGCTGTCAATCGTTATCTTGACATCTAAATCACCACTGGCAATTTTTTCTGCAGCTTCCATTAATTCTTGAATGGACTTGCGTATATAATTTCCAATAAAATTCCCTAATAACAATGATAATAGGATGACAGCAAGGGCTACAGCCAGCATCGTATAAATCATAAAATAAGATTGCTCCGTAAGCATATCTGACTGCTTCATGCCCGCAGTTTCCATGGTTTTAAACAGATCTGTTAATTGATTATTAATATCTTCCGCTAATTGTTTAGAGCCCGCCTGACGAAACGTCGCCAAAGCCTCTACATCTTTATTTTGCAGCGCTAGTTCAATACTGCTCTGCCGAATGCTTCTGTATTTATCTAACTTATCTTTAAATTGCCTGAGTTCTTCTTTGGTCTGCTCATTTTGTGATTTCGACACTAGCAAATTATATACATCATTAATTTTATTATCAACATCTTTTAATTTAGCGACATTTTGCATAATAATATTATAATCATTCTCCATAATAATATTATAATAAACTGTTCGAGAATCATTGAAAAACATTCCCATTTCACCAACATACCCGGTTACCAGACCATTATTTGAATAGAGATCACTATAGCGACTATCAATTTTATAAATATTATAGACAACCATAACGCTGAGAATTGTTACAATAAAAGATATAATTAAAAAAGCTCCTGTTACTTTTTTCCCTACGTTCATATCTTTAAACCATTTCACGTTAATCCCTCCAATTTTTATAAATCAACAATTGCCGCTTCATCCTGATCACTCAAAAGTTTATCACAATCAAGCAATAAATTGACTTCATTGCCGGCCTTACCAATGGCTTTAATATATTTATTTTGCGACGCCCTTATTTCCGGTGGCGGTACGATGTTTTCTTCGCCAATCCGCAGTACCTCGGCTACTCCGTCAACAATCAAGCCCAGTGCAATCTCATGTGCTTCAATAACAATAACACAAGTTCGATCATTGTATGCCAAAAATTCTTTTTTGAAACGCAAGCGTACATCCATAACGGGAATAATCTTCCCTCTTAAATTGATGATACCCTTTACATACTCTGGAACTTCTGGAATTTCCGTAATCGGCTGAATACCAATAATTTCAGTAACTAATCGGATATCGATTCCATAAATTTCTTTGCCAATAAAAAAAGTCAAATATTTATCTTTTTGTGTATCTTCATCAAGTTCCATTACCTCTTCAGCCACTACACTCATCTCCTTTTTACCTATTGGCCTATACAAACTACTAAAAACGATTTACAATGCCCATTGCGTCAAGAATCAAGCTAATACTTCCATCACCAAGCAATGTACATCCTGTTATCCCCTGCGTTTTACTGATATTTTTAATGTACGCTGGAATCGGCTTCACAACAATTTGCTGCTGTCCAATTAATTGATCAGCAAAAAGTCCGATTGTCGTTTTTTCTGTTTCAACCATAATCATAATTCCATCAGCAAAATTCGTTACAGCACCAGCTATTTTGTAAATTTGGTGCAGCCGCACAATAGAATAACACTTCCCCCTGACCATAATCATTTCATTGCCGTTTGGATCGACAAGAATATTATCGAGCGATGGTTTAAACGATTCACGAATCGACATAATCGGAATCGTATACCGTGAATGCCCCACTTTTATGGTCATACCCGTAATAATTGCCAAAGTCAACGGGATTTTCAACGTAATCATACTGCCTTTTCCAGGTTCACTATTCACAACAATGTTGCCACCAACTGCATTGATGTTTTTCATAACAACATCCATGCCAACACCCCGACCGGAAAACTCTGTCACTTTTTCGTTTGTGGAAAGACCGGGTGCAAAAATAAAAGAATAAATTTCTTTATCCGTAAAATCACTTTCATTTTTATAAAGCAGCTGATTTTCTCGCGCTTTTTTTAAAATTTTCTCTTTATTTAACCCTTGACCATCATCAACAATATTGATAATAACTTCATTGCCGGCATTATTGGCTTCAAGGGTAATTTTCCCAACAGGATTTTTACCCAATCTTTCCCGTTCTTCCGGTAATTCGATTCCATGATCGAGCGAATTTCGAATCAAATGCATCAATGGATCCGAAATATGTTCAATTACATTTTTATCCACTTCTGTTTCTTCACCAACTAAAACCAGTTCGGCTTGTTTATGAAGCTTCTTTGACATATCACGAACAATCCGGTTCATTTTCTGGAATGTCCCACTAAGCGGTACCATCCGAATCGACATGACGCCGTCTTGCAGTTCATTACTGATTTTCTTGAGCTGGCGAGCTGCCTTATAAAAATTATCTAAATCCAAGCCTTGCAAGTCAGGGTTTTCCGTAACCATTGCTTCTGAAATGACGAGTTCTCCAACCAAATCCATCAAAATATCCAATTTGGTAACATTGACACTAATCATACTTGGGTGACTTATTTCTCGATCTTCCACTTTGTGTATCATTTTTTCCGGCAAGACCTTTTTCGGCAGCACTTCTTTTTTCGGCCAATAGCTGCATTCTGTAACATCCGTTAATTGCTCAAGTTCAAGTTCTTTTAAAAATATAGTTCGATTGAGCAAAGCACTAACTTCATCATATTCTTTACTGGTTGTAAAACATACTTTAAATCCATCTTTACGAATAATATTGGCACTTTCATCATCTTCCAAAATATTATCTGGCAGATAATGCAGTTCACCAACAATACCTTTTACATTATTTATCAACGTATAGGCGCGAATATTTTCCATCTCACAATTATCTTTATACGTAATTCTGGCTTGAAAAACATTCACGGGTTCATCTAATTCAATATAGGAAGTTGGCTTTTTTGGGGGTTCCTCAATTGGTTCTTGAATTGGTTTCGGTTTGGCCGGCAAGGTTATTTTGTCTGGTTGTTCTCCATTTATTTGCTTTAATTGCAACAAAAACGTCCTTGTTGCTTCAATCAAATCCGCCGCAACAGCATCGGCCTTTTCGCCAGCTTCCATTTTATCAATTTCCGTTTTAATAAAATCAGCAGCATTTAAAACAAGGTCAGTCAAAGTAGAACAATCCAGCTTTTCAGGCTTTTTTTCACGTACATAAAAAAATATATCTTCAATGGCATGGGCAAGCGCGGTTACTTCCAAGGCTTCCATCATAGCTGAAGACCCTTTTATGGTATGCATAATACGAAAAATATCATTGATTTCTTCTCCGCTGAAAGCACCATTTTTTTCACTTTGAATCGTAATTTGCTCCAATTGTTCTAAATTCTGATTCGTTTCAAAAATGAACATTTCCAACATAGAATCCACAGCATCATCAAGTCCCTTCTTATTCAATTATGGTTCAATGATTTTACTCAATACTTCGACTAAATTCTCCTCCTTAATCGGCTTAACTAAAAAATAAACTGCTCCGCTTAGTACCGCTTCTTTAACAAAATTTTCATGGCCCATAGCTGAAACCATTACGATAACAGCATTTGGATCAAATTTTTTAATTTCTTTTAATGTTTCAATACCATTTATCCCTGGCATTGTAATGTCCATTGTCACAAAATCAGGTCGAAGTTTTTTATACTGCAAAATTGCCGATGAACCATCCGGGGCTTCACCAACGACTTCATAACCGTTTTTTTCTAACATATTTTTCATCGCAAATCGAACAAAAGCTGCATCGTCCACTATCAATACTTTTTTCACAGGCTTCCCTCCAAACATTTCAATCCATACAAGACTCGCTATCATTCGGGAAAATACATTGATACTGACACACGATCCTACTTTCATCATGTACTTGTGTAATTTGACAAATCTCCGCGAACTCCTTTGGAAAAATATTCCAAAATAATTTGATTTTAAAAACTCAACATTTTACCATACACAATCTATTACACAATGCCACTACAACTGTTTTCAAATATACAAATCCATGTTGAATTGTGATAAATTTATGTTAAAATAAATTATCATATGAAAATGGAGGTAGTTTATGAATTTCATTGGCTATCGTACCTTAAAAACTGTCATTGGCGTAGTCATTTCAATTTATTTTGCCCAGACACTAAATTTGTCTTATGCTACAGCCGCTGGAATCATTACCATTCTTTGCCTGCAAAGTACCCGAAGACAATCCTGGCATTTTGCTTCGAAAATGGTTGCCGCTTTTTTTTTAGCATTGCTACTAGCAGTAATCTCATTTTTTTTGTTTGGCTTTAGTCCATTAATCTTTGGTTTTTTCTTATTGCTTTTTATTCCCCTATCGGTAAAGCTGCATATTCAAGAAGGAATTGTTGTGAGTGCAGTCCTCATTACACATATGCTGGTAGAACAAAACATCGGGATTGCCTTTATATTGAATCAATTATCCTTAATGGGAATTGGAGTATCCATTGCACTATTTTTAAATTTATACATGCCAAGTTTTGAAAATGAAATTCGTAAAGAAAACATCTACATTAATCAGTTGCTGCGTAAAATATTATTAGGCATGGCTGATTCATTACGTAATCGTTTTGTTTCGATTAAAGAAGAAGAATTGTTTCAGCAGTTAAAATCTGAAATAAAAAGAGGGCAAATCCTAACCAAGAAAAATGTCGATAATCATTTTTCTTCCAATAGCAATGTTTATGTACAATATATGGATATTAGGCAGCAACAGACAGCTTGTTTATTTAAAATGCGCAAACATTTTGCCCGTTTATCCGTAACGTATAAACAAACGATTTTGATTGCCGCCTTTACAACCCAAGTTGCTGAATCCATCCAAATACATAAATCAGATGGAAAAGAGCTTGAAAAACTTACAAAGCTTCGCAACAGCTTCACCGAAATGGATTTGCCAAAAGATCGACAAGAATTCGAAAATCGCAGTATCTTATATCAATTTTTAAATGATATGGAAGAATTTTTAATTCTCGAGCACATCTTAAAATCCGACTCATAACACATAACAAAAAAAACACGCTAAAATCCATGATTGGATTTTAGCGTGTTTTTTTGAAACAATATATATTAACTATTGAAATTCTTTTGATAAGCTTCGTCAAAACTTTCTTTGGTCAAATCTTTTTCCCAATGAGCCACGACAACCGTTGCTACACAGTTTCCAAAGACATTACAGAATGTACGAATCATATCCAAAATTCTATCTACCCCAAGAACAATTGCCACACCATCCGCTGGCAGACCAAATGCCGTTGCGGTAGCTGCTACAACGATGAAACCAGCCCCTGGAACACCAGCAATACCTTTCGTCGATAACATCAGTGTCAGCATCATGAGAAGCTGTTCTCCTAAGGAAAGTTCAATTCCATAAATCTGTGCAATAAAAATAACCGTTAAAGAACTGTATAATGTCGACCCATCTAAATTAAAAGAATATCCCGTCGGCATAACAAAAGTTACAATATTTTTCGGCACACCTAGTTGTTCTAACCGCTGCATCGCAATCGGCAGGGCTGCTTCACTGCTTGCAGTTGAAAAAGCCAACAGTAATGCTTCTTTTACGCCCGTAACTACATGCAGGAAATTAATACCCGTAATAAACGATGCACAAGTAAGTAAAATAGCTAAAAAGATAATAGCAGCTCCAACAAGTGACAAAATTAATTTTCCGAGTGGAATCAGCATTGCAACACCAAAACTGCCTACTGTATAAGAAATCATCGCAAAAATACCGATAGGCGCTAATTTCATAACATAATGCGTTACTTTAAACATGGTTTCGGCAATACTACGACACATATTGACAATAGTTTCGCCATCTTTACCAATATGAGCAACACCTACACCAAAAAAGCAAGTAAAGAAAATTATTTGTAACATATCATTGCGTGCACAGGCATCAACAATATTGGTCGGAATAATATGTAAAAGGTATTCACCCATATCAATTGTTTTTTTGGCAGTTGCAGCTGCTTGCGCACTCGCATCTGCTGGAATTGGCATATCAACACCAATACCCGGCTGAACAAAATTTACTACAATCAAACCAACAGCAAGAGCTACGGTAGTCGCTGCTTCAAACCAAATAATGGCTTTCCCACCTAAACGACCTAACTTTTTAAAATCGCCTGTCCCGGCAATCCCGATAACCAATGTACTGAAAATCAACGGCACGACAATCATTTTGATCATCCGTACAAAAGCATCACCCAATGGTTTCAATTTGGCACCTATTTCAGGAAAGAAATAACCAAAGAGGGCACCAATCACTAAACCCAAAAGAATCTGTGTACTAAGACCCATTTTTTTCTTGCTTTGTCCCATACTAAAAATCCTCCTAACGACGTTTAAGCATTTTATGAATACTCAATACGAACTATGCAAAAAAAGCTATTTTATAGCATTAGACAGCTTTCTTTGCTTTAAGCACAAAAGACATTGTATTATAGTCTCCACAAAAATACAATATACGTTTTTAATTTATACTGTATACATTGTAACGTATTGAGGTAAAATAGTATAGGAAAATTTTTGTTTATTCTGTCTATTGAGGCACAATAACTTAAGAAAACACCATTTTATTAATATTATTTAATTCAATATTTCTTATTTAACTAAAAAATATCGCAACAGGTGACACTTCGACCACATCACCCACTACGATATTTTATGCGAACGCTATTTATTGTGCAACTAAGCTTAATATAAGCCTAATGGTGCTTCACTTAAACTAATAAAAATATTTTTAGTCTGCGAATAGTTTTTCAAAATCATTTTATGTGTTTCTCTACCAATACCAGATTTTTTATAACCGCCAAATGGAGCGTGAGCTGGCAGATTATTATAGTTATTAACCCACATACGACCTGTTTCCACCCCTTGTGCGACACGAAAAGCACGGTTGATATCCTTAGTCCAAACACCGCCGCCTAGACCAAACTCACTGTCATTTGCCATAGCAATAACCTCTTCTTCGGTGTGGAATTTTAAGAAACATACGACTGGTCCAAAAATTTCTTCCTGCGCGACACGCATCGAATTGGTCACATCCGCTAAAATAGTTGGCTGCATAAAGGCACCTTTTTCCAGTCCAGCCCCAATAGCTCTAGCACCACCAGTTAAAATTCTAGCACCTTCTTTTTTGGCAATTTCAACATAACCAAGAATTTTATCTAGTTGCTTCTGATTGACTTGGCTCCCCATCATCGTATCTTTTTCCCAAGGCAAACCAACTTTTACTGCTTCAAATTTTGTTTTAACAGCTTCCATGAATTTATCGTAGACCGTATCTTGAACATATACGCGTGATCCAGCGCAGCATACTTGTCCCTGATTGAACAAAATCCCCATACATACACCTTCGACTGCTTTATCCCATGGCATATCATCAAAGAAAATATTGGCTGATTTTCCACCTAATTCCAACGTAGCCGGAATTAATTTTTTCGCTGCTGCATCGGCCACATCATACCCGACTTCCGTTGATCCGGTAAATGCTAATTTTCTAATATCAGGATGCTGTAAAATATAATTACCAGCAGTTGAACCTTTTCCTGTAATTACATTAATAACACCTGGCGGCAGAACTTGCTGCATTAATTTCGCTAATTCTAAAACACTTAAAGAAGTTTCACTGGATGGTTTGATAACTAAACAATCCCCTGCTGCTAGTGCCGGTGCTAGTTTCCATACCGCCATTACAAGTGGGAAATTCCAAGGAACAATCTGTCCGACAACGCCGATAGGTTCTTCCAAAATGATGCTCAGCGTATCTTTATCGATTAAAGTTGCCGCACCTTCTTCTGTTCGAATCGCACTGGCAAAATAACGAAAGTGATCACTAGCTAAAGGAACATCAATATTACGTGTTTCACGAATTGGCTTCCCATTATCCATTGTTTCAATCATTGCTAAACGATCTGCATTTTCATCTATTAAATCGGCAATTTTCAACAAAAATGCCGCTCTTTGTGCTGGACTTGTCTTTTTCCAGCTGGCAAATGCTTTCCATGCAGCTTTAACTGCTTTATCAACATCCTGCTTTGATGCTAAAGCACAGCTAGCTAAGACTTCACCAGTAGCTGGGCAAACTGCCTCAAAGGTTTTTCCGCCTTCTGCTTCGACCCATTCACCACCAATTAAAAGTTTATAAACCTTATCCAATGATTTTTCCATGGAAATTCCTCCTCTTATTATGAATTATATGTATAAGTAAACATCCAAAAACTTACATTTACTTACTTCTCTAATTCATATTTTACCACTTCCCAGAAAAATATCAATGATAATAATTATTAATTTTAAATTGTAATAAAAATCAAGAAATGCATTCTACTTTCTATATTTTTTTTACGCAGATAGATTCAAAATGGCACCTTTCATTGGCTGACCGACATGCTTTTGCCAAATTCCTTTTGGCATTGTTAATAAAAAACGATCTGCTTCTTTGCGAATTTGTAAAGTAGTCTTGAGAATTTGATTTAAAATTCCTGTGCGTCCCTTTGATATAAAAATATCAATCTAGCAGTTGCTGTACCGTAAATATAAATAACGGGAATACGAAAAACAAGAGAGCTAATCTCTTTTACTTTTCGTATCCCCGTTTTAGTTGCAAATCCAGTAAAAATCCCGATAAAATTAATTAATTTACGCTTTCAGTGTTTTTTGAAACTCGCTTAAAAAGCTGACCGTACTTCCTGCATTGGAAAGAGTTTGCGATAATTTTCCGGCAGTATGAATCAGTTCCGTCATAAATGCATCATAAGAAAAGCCCGTTTGATGTACATCTGTTTCTAGTGACTGATTGCTTCTAAGGGCATGAAGCCACAATGTTGAAGAATCATGTTGTATCTGTTTTTTTTGGTCATCCGGAAGTTGATTCATTTGTGCAATCCATGCTTTTTTCACAGATGCTGGCGCCGTAAACGGCGGAAAAGCTAAAGACTTCACATGCTGTTTTTGCCAAGATAAAGGATTTTTAACTAAATCTACACCCGCATTTTTAAGCTCATCATACATCATTTGATCATCTTCATTTAACTTACCTGGTAACATCGTCTGAAAATCTTCAGTTGTGGTCTTTGCTGTTGTTTGATTGCTATCCGCATTATTCAAAACAGTGCCGACAGCATTGATTTGCATACTCATATAAAATAAACATCTCCTCATTGCATTGAAAACTTATAGCTATGTTTTATATTCTTCGAGAAGATATACCTTATACCTTTTTTATAAAAAAACAACACGTTCTTGATGTGTATAAACACAAAAAGAATCCTTTCTTATACACCCGATAATTGTAATGCCTAAATCTTTGGCTAACCCTAAAGCAAGGGTTGTCGGTACCGATTTTGCAATAACACATGGCAGCCCCATCTTACTTACCTTAATCAAGATTTCCGATGAAATTCTCCCACTAAACACAATCATTTTATCATCCATTTTAAGATGCTGTTCTAAACATTTCCCATAGATTTTATCAAAAATATTATGCCTGCCGATATCTTCTGAATACACGATTAAATTCCCTTGATCTACCACTGCCCCACTATGGACACCATACGTTTTGCTATGCGTTGCCGAGACTTCGTCCAGTAACGTCGCCGCACATTTTAAGATGTCGGCGGCCTTAAACGTAACAGCACTATCGATATACTGTGTCGTTTGATGGTCATTGGCAAAATAAAACCCCGCTCGACCACGACCGCAGCAAGTCGTTAAGCAGCGCCGCAAATATCCATCTGTTGCTTTTCGTTCAACTAAATCGGCTTCCACATAAACCAGACCATCTTCTTCATTGATTGTCAATTCTTTTATATCTTCAATCTGCTGAATCATTCCCTCAGAAACTAAAAAACCGATGATCAAATATTTTTGATCAACCGGGGAACAAAGCATTGTCGTTGTTTCTTTACC
>Ga0302209_10001522_pt1 | contig 9970 bp, 6 predicted proteins | sample II_Fen_E3_1_FD_194574 | JGI IMG/M metagenome (GOLD analysis project Ga0302209, IMG submission 194574) | Peat permafrost microbial communities from Stordalen Mire near Abisko, Sweden - II_Fen_E3_1 | ecosystem: Environmental > Terrestrial > Soil > Wetlands > Permafrost | place: Sweden: Abisko...
AAATTTCAATTCAAATCGTCACGCTACAAAAACATCATGAAACTGCGATATACAAAGGATTTCAAAGAACGTATTTTATTTTATAGTACCCACTAATGAATCTATTATTATAATCTTCCGTTTGTTTTAATGATTTACGGTTATATCTAACTGAATAAATAAAACCAACCAGACTAACAATAATTGCAACTAAAGCAATAATTAAACTCGGTTCTTTTATATAATCTAAGAAAGATTTATTATCTAAAACCATTACTTTTACAATATCATTCTGTAGTAAAGTAGTTAATAAAGTCATTGTATTTAAAGGTTTATCTGGAGGTACAGTAGATTAATGGATAATGTAAGTATTGATTTCATTTAATTTTTTTATTTGAGCACAATATTAAATCTAGTCTTTCTGAAATGTATTTTTCAAATTCTTCATTTGTCATTTTTATTTCACGATTATTTTTAAGGTTTGTGTATAGATCAAATATTTCTAATGTTGGATTTTCATAATCTGTACCAAAATAGAATATAAATTTTATACTTTCATCTATTATTCGAGAATAAGAATTAATTGTTCTATCTATAAAATCTTTAATTTTAGTTTCATCTTTATTGTTATCAGCAAAAAAACCTGCCATTATTGAAGTAAGCATTGTAAGTGAATAAACAAATGATATGTATACATCTTCCTTTTTAGAATAATCATTTTGTTTTTTCCAAATGAAATAACCAACTAAACCTAATGTTCCACCTACAACTAAACCTGTTACAACACCAGATATTGTATTTGTCCAAACTGTATCCCAATCTATGTACATAGTATTATTTTTTTAGTTAATCTGCAAATATACAAATAATAATTAAAATACATTATTATAAATAAAGAGCCTGTTTGAATAATCTAGCAGGTTCTTTTGTTTTATTTATTTCTGTAATTATAGATTAACTGGTAGTAGATAATCTGATGAATATTCTTTAAAATACTGCTAATACAATTTCTATCTTTCTAAATGCATTAAAATTAAATTTTTGTCTAAATAATATTGAATCATATGAAGTAACTTTGATGTTTAAATCTTCAGTCATTTTAAAAGCATCTATTAAAACCTCAAACATTGGACTTTTACCAGTCTTTTTTTACAGCCATGTTACTTTTTATCCGAAAAACACAAACAACCCCTGTAAAACCCCCTTATTGTGGTTACAACCAGATATTTTATTCCCTTCATATACTTTCTGAAAATAAAAAACGTTCAATATTATCTCAATTTTCAAAATCATCATTTTTTAGGTTTCTAACTTGTTTAGGTTTTTAAAATGTAAATTCTGATGTAATCTTCCTTCCGGATTTACTTTTAATACCGACAATCCATTTCATTTTTATTAAATAGATTCGTTTTTGTATATTATCTTTTTAATTTTCAGGATATACAACATTCTTAATACATATGCTGTTTTATTATTTATTATCTTTGCATCCAAAATTGTCTCAGGTATGAAAACAACATCGATTTGGTTTGTTCTATTAATTATTTTTGTATACTCGTCAACTCCTTTAAAGGCAGTTCCCGCCTATCCTTACCCGATTAAAGTAACACAACCTGATGGATCTGAATTAACCATCCGTTTACACGGTGATGAATTTTTCAACTATAAAACTACCGAAGATGGTTACGCCCTGATAACCGATGCAACAGGATTCTTAACGTATGCACAACAGGATACGAATGGCAACCTGATCACCACCAACGTAAAAGCAAACGAAATAACGAAGCGTACGGTATCTGAAACAGAGACGATAAAAAAACTTACCCGAAATATTAGTTTCGTAAAACAAAGTCTGTTAAAAAGGTCCCAACGTGCATTAGTCAGCGCCTCCTCTACTCCCAAAAAAGTATATCCCCTGATCGGGACTCCTAAATCATTGGTTATTTTAGTAAACTTCTCCGATAAAAGCTTTGTCACCCCTACCCCTTTAACTGCTTTCACCAACTTGTTGAATCAGTCAGGTTACAGCACGAATGGAGGAACGGGTTCGGCTAAAGATTATTTTCACGACAGTTCAATGAGTGTTTTCACCCCTGAATTTGATGTGGTGGGACCTTATACACTCCCTAATCCAATGGCTTTTTATGGAGGAAACGATACTTCCGGTGAAGATAAAAATCCACGGCAGATGGTCATTGATGCCTGTACATTAGCATCAAATGCCGGCATAGATTTTACGCAATACGATACCGATAACGACGGAATTGTGGATAATATATTCATTTATTATGCCGGTTACAATGAAGCTGAAGGTGGTCCGGCAAATACAGTATGGCCGCACCGGTGGTCATTAGCCGACAACAGTACTGTTTTTAATGGTAAAATCATTTTCGATTATGCCTGTACTTCCGAGTTGAAAGGTTCAAGCGGATCCAACATGTGCGGCATAGGCACTTTCTGTCACGAATTCGGTCATGTACTCGGATTACCCGATTATTATGCCACAAACGATGCAACACATCATACCCTGTCAACCTGGAATATCATGGATTATGGTCCTTATTTAAATGGTGGGCGTACTCCCCCGGCCTATTCCGCCTATGATCGCTTTTTCCTGAACTGGCTGACACCCGTTGAACTTAAAAAAGCGGCAAATGTAACATTGGATGTCCTTACAACCAGCAATAAAGCTTATCTGATCACTCAAAACGGCAATCATAACCTCAACGGGAGTAACCCGAATCCTGTTGAATTCTTTACGCTGGAAAACAGGCAAAAAACCGGCTGGGATACCTATCTGCCCGGGCATGGTATGTTAATAACTCATATTTTTTACAATTCGTCGACCTGGAATGCCAATACGGTAAACAATGTTGCTACTGCCATGGGAGTTGACATTGTCGAAGCCGATGGTATCGCCCTCTCAGAAACTTCAAATATTGATGCGACCGATCCGGGTGATCCGTTCCCGGGAACCTCAAACGTAACTTCCTACTCCCCTGTCTTGCGATCGGGTGTTACTATAAATAAACCATTAACCACCATTACCGAAACAAACGGGATCATCAAATTTAAATTCATGGGGGGAGGTAACCTACCAACCCTCAATTCAAGCGGAATATTGAGTACTTTCAACACGGTACAGGGAACACCATCCGCGGTTCAGACCGTATCAGTAAGTGGCATTTATTTGCAATCGGATATCAATTTATCGTTCAAAACGAATCTGCATTATCAAATGAAAAAAGAATCCGACCCTGAAACTGCCTGGTCAAAAACAATTTCATTTACCCCTGTCGATTCAACGGTTCTTGCTTCCAACATTCAGATCCGATACAACCCAACGGTACCTTCGTATGCTGACAAACATACCGAGACTTTGATGATAAGTTCGACAAATGCCGATTCAGCCTTTATTTCTATGACCGGTACCTCTACACGTCCTGTATATGTCGTGGCACCTGTGGCAGACGAAGCAACCGATGTATCTATTGCAGGTTTTACGGCCAACTGGAATAAAGTGAACGATGCTTCAGGCTATTATTTAACGGTCTATAATTTATCTGATGGCGTATCATCTTTTAACGAAGGTTTTAATAACGGACTGACTGCTCCGAGAAACTGGACGATTACAGCCACCGGTATATCAAACTCCCCAACTTACAGTGGCGATTCGGTTCCATCCATTGAATTCAAAAATCCGGGTGAATTTATTCAGACCGAACAATATGTCACCCCTGTCACCGGGTTATCATTTTTTATCAGGTCGGTAAACGGACAGAACGGGAATTTACTGATTCAGGCCTGGAACAATGTAAGTTGGATCAATGTTGACTCAGTAGCAATAACCAATACGTTAAACACTACAAAAACATATACGTACTCAGCGGATAAAAATTATACACGGTTTCGTTTAACCAATTCCAAAGCGATAGGATATTTTATGGTGGATGATGTTACTGTAACATTCCCTCAAAAACTGGAATTTAATGCTAAAGACAAATGGCTGACCTCCAATTCGGACGTACTCATTAACCTGGCATCCAACAGAGACTACTTCTATAAAGTAGAAGCCTCGGATAAAACATTAAATGCTGATAATTCAGTGAAGTACGAAAACATTACTGTATTTTCAAACTTGATTACTACCAAAACATTACAGGATAAATCGTATACGAATACTTTGATTGCTGTGGCCGATAGCGTTTATGTTGATAACATGGGAACAATAAATTTATATATACCATCCACCCGGGTGACTATTTATGTCTACAACGTTATCGGGCAAATGATTCGCACCATTAATAACCCGGTTTCGAACAAAGTGGAGATAAGTGGATTACCACGTCATCAAATCTATATTATCAGGGCAGGAAATCGTGTTTCAAAAGTCATTTTGTAACCATAAGACTTCATTCTAAACTAAGACTTTCCGTCTGTAGACTTATTAGCCCACCGATGGAAAGTTTTTTTATGAATTCCATTCCTATTTTTTTACAACAATAAATTTTAAAAATTATATATGTTATCAGTCGATGCACTCACTGTCGAATTTGGCGGTCAAACTCTCTTTCAGGATATTTCATTTGTTATTAACGAAAAAGACCGTATTGCCTTAATGGGAAAAAACGGAGCCGGGAAATCTACTTTACTTAAAATCCTGGCCAGTGAGCGGGAACCTTCAAAAGGAACCGTTTCGTGTCCGAAAGAAATGAAAGTTGCTTATCTGCCCCAACACTTACTCCTTGAAGATAACCGTACTGTTTTTGAAGAAACTTCCATGGCATTTTCGGAAATCAATGAAATGGGGAAACAGATCGATGCCCTGAATGAAGAACTGACCACCCGTACCGATTATGAATCGGACAGTTACATGGAACTTATTGAACGGGTATCGGCACTCAGTGAACAATTTTACAGCATTGAAGAAATAAACTATGATGCCGATATCGAAAAGACATTGCTCGGACTTGGATTTGTACGCGAAGATTTCAACCGTAAGACTTCCGAATTCAGTGGTGGATGGCGCATGCGAATTGAGCTGGCCAAAATACTGCTCCGCCGACCCGACGTCATTTTACTGGATGAACCAACCAACCATCTCGACATTGAATCCATCCAATGGCTCGAAGACTTCCTGATCAACTCGGCCAAAGCGGTGGTGATCATCTCGCATGACCGTGCCTTTGTCGACAACATCACAACACGCACTATCGAAGTCACCATGGGCCGTATTTACGACTACAAGGCAAAATACTCACATTACCTTGAGTTACGCAGGGAACGCCACGAGCAGCAGCTAAAGCAATTTGAGGAACAACAAAAAATGATTGCCGATACCACTGAATTCATTGAACGGTTCAAAGGCACCTATTCGAAAACCCTGCAGGTACAATCGAGAGTCAAAATGCTCGAAAAACTAAAAATACTCGAAGTGGATGAAGAGGATTCATCGGCTTTACGGCTTAAATTTCCACCTTCTCCCCGCTCGGGAAATTATCCCGTTACTGCCGAGAACGTAGGAAAACAATACGACGACAAGCTGATTTTCGGGAATGCAAACTTCATGATCGAACGGGGTGAAAAAATAGCCTTTGTAGGTAAAAACGGTGAAGGGAAATCGACACTGGTGAAATGTATCATGAAAGAAATTCAACATGATGGCGTGCTTACATTGGGCCACAATGTGAAAATCGGATATTTTGCACAAAATCAGGCTTCATTGCTCGACGAAAATCTGACCGTATTTCAAACCATTGACGATGTGGCAGTTGGCGATATCCGGAATAAAATCAGGGATTTACTGGGTGCTTTTATGTTCGGTGGGGAAAGCTCCACCAAGAAAGTCAAAATTCTATCCGGTGGCGAACGTACCCGACTGGCCATGATCAAGTTATTACTGGAGCCTGTGAATCTGCTCATTCTGGATGAGCCTACCAATCACCTCGATATGAAAACGAAAGATATCCTGAAACAGGCTCTGGTTGATTTTGATGGTACACTGATTGTTGTTTCGCACGACCGTGATTTTCTGGATGGCCTGATTACAAAGGTATACGAATTCGGCAATCAGAAAGTCACCGAGCATTTGGAAAACATTTACGGATTCCTGGCCAAAAAGAAAATGGAGAATCTGAGAGAAATAGAGCGCAAAACAGCTAACTAAACGTTAACCCTTCTGAGAACAAGGGTTGATCCTGCTTTCTAAAAATAACAGTATGGTCCATAGTTCAAATCTACAATTTTGAAGTATGGACCTTCTTTTTAGACGGAGTCGATGTTTTTAGTTCAGTATTCCAGAATTGTTATTGTAATTGAGAGAATTATTTCCTAACTATTTTGCAAACCTGCTTTTTTATTCACGACAAATAATTATTTTTGCATATAGATATCTAAATGACCCATTAATCTTACTGGTCAGGTTAAAATTGCGATAACTTTTTTACTCTTTACTTCCTGCTAACCTCTCCTGTCTATCCACTTTTGCTCTACTTCCCATTCTGCACCCATTCGTTTCCCATTCGGTACCCATTTTGTAAAAATAGTTCCGTAAAACTAACTTAATACAAATATAATATATAGATACTACATATCTATATAAATATGTGTTATCTAAGTATTATCTATGTGTTATCTATGTATTATCTATGTATTATCAGTAAATGGGAACCGAATGGGTACCGAATGGGTTCCGGAGGGGAACCGGAGGTTAAGGATTAGAGTTGTAGGGATTGTAGGGATGAAAAAAAAACAATGAAAACAGGATAGTGAAAAACGGGGAGTCTATTTAAAGAGAATATGTAATACGACCCACGCATTATTTTCAAAAATATGATATTATTTTTTAAGTGCAAAGAAAAAATCCATTTTTTTTGAAGATAAATTCACAGTTAATTCACTCATCCTTGAATCTCTAAACCTTATTCGCTGATTTCAATGTAAAGTTTCTATTTGATAGTGGATGACTGATTAATACTTCTTTTTACACAAACTCTAAAAGGTCCGGAGTCATTATTTTCTTTATGATTATCCGCATAACGACCTAATCTTTAAAAAAAAGATGTTGGAACTTCAGTAAAATCTACTTTATTCATGGACATTGAAGAGATTCAAGCAATATCGTTTAGTTAGTGATTTGGATCAGATATACCCTAAGTGTCCTTCAGCTTACGGATTATAACTTCTTGGCTATTCTTTCTTGCCACAAAGACTCTAAGTCACAAAGTTTCACTAAGAGATTCACTAACTAAACGACATTGGATAATCAATCAAAGTAATCTGTGGTCAGTCTCTTTCATAAATTTCTTTCATAAAAAAATAATCTGTGCAAATCAGTGTAATCTGTGGACAATCTCTATCTTAATTTCTTTCTTTAAAAAAATAATCTGTGGAAATCAGTGTAATCTGTGGTCAATCTCTTTCTTAATTTCTTTCTTTAAAAAATAATCTGTGGAAATCAGTGTATCTGCGGACAATCTCTATCTTAATTTCTTTCTTTAAAAAATAATCAGTGGAAATTAGTGTATCTGCGGACAGTCTCTATCTTAATTTCTTTCTTTAAAAAAATAATCTGTGGAAATCAGCCTCAACAGAAGGATCAGCGCTCTTAAGATGCATCTTAATCCTTTTTCATAAATTTAAAACCGGTAGCAAAAATAAGAAATATATAACATTTTATTGCAAGACGCGTTGATATTTAATCATTTTGATAAATAATTAATTTTTACATAATTTCTTTTCGTGATAAGATATAAATTCCATAATTTTATTTTATCTTTCGGAAAATTTAAACAATTAATTACTCATTTATGGATAAAATAAGCACGAACGAAGTCCTGGATTGGGCGAAAGATTTTCTTTCAAAATCGGAGAAGGAAATAACAGCAGACGAGTTGAAAGAACAAAAGAAATATGCCATCTTAATTCAGAATCCCAACGACAAAACTCTTCTTTCCAAATTGCTGGACGAGTCGTCCCAGATTCACAGCAATAAGAAGCTGGCCCATCGAATGAAAGTGCTTATTGACCAGTATGGCATTCCACAATTTTTCAATGCTACAGATACTTTATTAATCCGGCTTTTTACAGCTTTCGGTTATTGGTTCGACTTTATCGCGGTGCCGATTTTCAAAAGCAGATTACGATCGGACACCTCAAAGGTGATCATCAACGAGAAACATTCTTTTTTGACACATCACCTGACGGAACGCCGCAAACAAAAGATCGGTCAGAATGTAAACCTGTTGGGAGAAGTGGTTTTGGGTGATGGTGAAGCAATACACCGGTTCAACCATTACCTGGAAGCGTTGAAAGATCCTCAGATTAATTATATTTCCATCAAGATATCCGGTATATATGCCCAGATCAATCCTCTGAATTATGAGCAGAACAAGATTGAGCTGTGCGACCTGTTAACCCGTATATATCAACAATCGATTGATTTTCCATACATTGATGATAACGGGGTTTCTAGTTCCAAATTTGTCAATCTGGATATGGAAGAATATAAAGATACTGAGCTGACACTCGATATTTTTAAAACAGTATTGAGCCTGCCCCAATTTAAAAATTATTCATCCGGTATTGTAGTACAGGCTTATTTACCTGATGCCTGGAATTTCCAGTCCGAGCTTCTGGAATTTGCAAAACAACGGGTGGCAAATGGAGGTTCACCTCTTAAAATGCGGTTGGTGAAAGGAGCCAATCTTCAAATGGAATCGATCATTTCTTCATTAAAAGGATGGGAAAACCCTGTGTTGGGGAGCAAAGTTGAGGTCGACGCCAACTATCTACATATTCTGGATCGGGCATTAGAACCTGAAAATGCAAAGGTTCTTCATATCGGAGTAGCCTCTCATAATTTTTTCAGCATCGGATATGCCTACCTGTTATGCAAGAAAAACAAAGTAGAAAATGAAGTTACCTTTGAAATGCTTGAAGGTATGGCGAATCATTTACCCCGTGTCATGCGAAATCTTGGGAAACAGATCATCTTATACACTCCGGTAGTAAAAAACGAGCATTTTTTGAATGCTGTTTCCTATTTGGTACGCCGGTTGGATGAAAACACGGGGAAAGACAACTTCCTGAGTTATTCATTTAATTTAAAGTACAACAGCAAACAATGGAAATTCGTGCAACAACAATTTTTAGATGCGTATGCATTAAAAGATAAAATTGATTCGAAACCTTTCCGCATACAGGACCGGAATTTAGAAATAGTAAGTAGTGGGAAGTCGGTAGTTGGTAGTGGGAAGTCGGTAGTAGGTAGTATTGAGTCGGTAGTAGGTAGTATTGAGTCGGTAGTAGGTAGTATTGAGTCGGTAGTCGGTAGTGGGAAGACAGTTAAAGAAACGACAACCGCGGAATACGAAACACGGAACGCGGAACACGAAACACGGAACACGGATCGTGGAACATTTAAGAATGAGCCGGATACAAATTTTGACCTTAAACCCAATCGTTTGTGGGCTGATACGATCCGGAAACAGTGGAAAAAAAGCCCGGAAGAATCACCCTATCAGATTCCCATTCAGATAGGAAGTGATGAATTGACCAGTGAAAAGAAATACCGGTATATCGATCGCAGCCAAAACGCAGAAGTTTGTGTCTGTGAGGCAAGTCAATCGAATCTGGAGCAAGTGAAACAGATTCTTTTTGTTGCCGAATCGGACGCCTCAAACTGGCGTAAAACAACGTTGGAAGAACGGAATATCATCTTGCATAAAGTAGCAGATCATCTTGGCAGGAATCGTGGAAATCTGATTGGTTGCATGTCGGCCATTACCGGTAAAACATTCGGCGAAGGGGATGTGGAAGTATCGGAAGCCATTGATTTTTGTCGCTTTTATCCGGTATCCATGCAGAAAATTGTGGAATTAAAAACCATTTCGGTAACCCCGAAAGGAATAGTGCTGGTTATCCCACCCTGGAACTTTCCGTTGGCCATACCGGTGGGTGGAGTTGCAGCAGCCCTTACCGGAGGAAATAC
>Ga0302209_10001523_pt1 | contig 9970 bp, 11 predicted proteins | sample II_Fen_E3_1_FD_194574 | JGI IMG/M metagenome (GOLD analysis project Ga0302209, IMG submission 194574) | Peat permafrost microbial communities from Stordalen Mire near Abisko, Sweden - II_Fen_E3_1 | ecosystem: Environmental > Terrestrial > Soil > Wetlands > Permafrost | place: Sweden: Abisko...
ACGATGCACATTGCATTCATTCATTGCTTTAATTACATTGGTCGTTGACTGACTGAAAATTGTAGGTTCGCTTGCAGGTATACCTAAGCCTAAAGTACTAATTACAGCCTGACAATCCTCAATCAGAGAATGTATAGAACTAAAATTAGTCACTTCACCTTTAATGACTTCGATAAGAGAACTTTTGAGTTGGAAATTATCGGGATTTCTAAGAAGAATTTTGAGTTGAAAGCCTTGATTTATTAGTTGGTTGACAAGGTATTTTCCCGATTTGCCGGTACCGCCAATTATAGCGATTTTTATATTTTGTTTCATTTTCGTCTTTATAAAATTTTAAAATAGGATGAAGCGTTCGTATTTTTCAGGAAGAAAAACCGAACTAATCGAACAGACAAAAGTGATTCACTTTCTGTCTTCGATATAATCAATATTTTATAAAGAGATTTTAATGGCACAAAAGTACGAAACATTATAAAAGTGCACAAGTTAGACACAAAGAAAAGGAAAACTTAACTTTGTGACTGACGAACATTGACGTTTCATCCAGCCACTATGTAGACTTGAAAAAGTACAAAGTTGTTTTAAAATTACACTATGTAGCACTGAAATAGCACTATCTTATAGCATCCTTACACTAGCTCATCCTATCCTTGCGTAATGTAGCAATAGCTATATGCCTGTACGAAACATCTATCTACTACAAAAACAGAACTATATATCCTGATAGCTTCTAAACGTACTAAAATCTAAGATAAATAATTATTTTTAATCTAAATTCCAAAATAAACATAATTATTGTTGGTGGAGTTAAAAAGAGTTTGTATTTTTGGAGTGCTAAAAAATAAGTTAGGCAAAAGCAAGTACTTCTAAAGTAGAACTATGCGCAACTCTATTTCGCATATCCTGCCAAATAAAGGAATATAGGAACATTAAGTTCGCATATATTGGTGTTATGCCCCATGCTAAAAATAAATGAAACAAACTTAATATGAATGAAATTTATGCTTAACTTTCTATTTAGACTTTTTTTGACATTTAATTCAACATCACTTCTAATTGTGGTATTTGGAATTCAAGGACAGTATATAATTGAGTGGGAAAGAATAAACCATCATCTCACTAATATGCCTGACTGGTTATCATATATAATATACTTTAGTATACCTATAATTCTCACATTAATAAGTTTATGGTGGTCAAATTTACTTGATAGTGACAGTTTGGAAAAAACAAATGGCAAATCAAAAATTACTGATATAGAGCAGGCAAATAATGCGTTTCTTCCAAGTTATCTTGGCTATTTCTTCGTGGCTCTAAGCATAACGAGGAGCGAAACGTTATGGTTTATCTTTGCAATACTATTTCTTTTCACCTTTTTCTCACAAACACTTTATTTTAATCCATTATTTCTTTTGATTGGCTTTCATTTTTATTATCTGACAACAACAAACAAGACTAAGATATTTTTAATCACACGAAAGTCATTGAAAAATCCTGATAACATTGACCTTCCAAGACTAAAGAGAATCAACAATTTCACATTCATTGATAAAACACACTAATTATGAATCATTTAATAGCCCAATTAAAAGGAACAAAAAGAGAAGTAAAAACATTCAAAGTGTTTTCTGATGAGACAGTCTATGATTTACCAATAGACTTGGATAATCCCAAAACATACAATTCTGATTATAAATTAGAAGACGATGAATGGTTTCACATTCCAGATTTTTCAAATTCTAGTTACTGTGTTAAATTATTGAGAATGGATTTTATTGCTGCAGATTATAACCAAATTAATACGGAACAACTAAAGAAACTCAATTACCTAATCTCTTATCAGATTCATGATGGGAAAGAGTATTACTTCTTTCAAAATATTAGCAATTCTCAGCTCATAAAGAAACGTTGGTTTAAAAGTTCTAATACTCCAACTCTTGAAAAAGACGTTCCAATTATAATTATTAATGATATAGCAGATGCTATATATTCAAAAGAAGAAAATATTCTGTTCTTTAAAAAACTCACATCAATTTCTAGTATTTTTAAAGGAATATCTGAGCTTTATCGTGAGGCAACACAAACGGAAACTGAAGATTTCTTAAATGAAGACTTTATTTTATTAGAAGACGGATATGAAGCTAATAAAGTTGGCGCAGCCAACAGGAAACGAATTGCAATGGCGATGAGCTCATTTAACAACTTTTCTTCCCACGAAAAATCACAAATCCACACCTATATAAAAGATTATTGTGCAAATCTTCCTTTCGATGAAAACAACTCGAGTTTCACAATAAAATCTGAAGATGATTTAAAACATCTACTTTGGGGAATTGAGCAACGTTACTACACAACACCGATTGGACAGGAGAAAAGAGTAGCAAATTCGATATCAAAAGTTGAAAATTAATAATTAAGTGTAGTAAACTGAAAAAGTACGAGGGCATAACACACTCTTGTTCATTGGCTGGCTGATCCCGTCAAAATGGGACAAGCTGTGCATTCCGCAGCTTTGCTCCCGCATTCACCTTGTCGCTGGGCGACAGTGAAAGCTCCCGTAAACCGCCAAAGGCCCATAGTTTCGGTCGTTAGCAGTAACTATAAAAAAAAACAGAAATGACAAATGAAACAGAAATTGAGAGAATAATTAATTCAGAATTAGATAACGCTGAAAAGATTTGGAGCGATGTTAAAGATGAGTTTCTCGTGAAAGGTGTTAAAGCATATGCAGCTATGACTGAAAGTTTTGAGCCAAGTAATATTCCCGGATTTCCTTTTGTCAAAAATGGAGAAGGCAAAGTCGGTAATTTTACAGCAATGGTACTTGACATCAGAAACTCTACAAAACACTTACTTGAAGCATATTCTAGTAAAAAAGGAGTTTCTCAGTTACAACGAGTACTTTATGAAACAACTGCCATGAATACTCTAGGTCTTTTATGTGTTAATGATTATGGCGGAGCAATAACTGAGTTCTTAGGAGATGGCTTTTTAGCATTATTTGAGACAGAAAAACCCGAAGCTGTTTATAAAGTGAGGGATTGTGCTGAAAAGTGCCTAAAGTATACAAAAGAGATAGTAAACCCCATATTAAAAGATAGATATGATTTACCCGACCTAACTATTGGAATTGGAATTGCTTATAGTAAAGCCATTGTGACTTTAATTGGTATGGAGAACCATTTTCATCCAAAAGCAATAGGAGAATGTATATACAGAGCATCTAAATTATCAAATGGGAATAATGAAATTTTGTATGATGAAAAGATTAAACTCTATTGGCCTAGTTCTAAAGGAGGCAAATTGAATTTTATTGAGAAGCATCATAAAAATGCAATTGACACAAAAGGATTTACAGCTTTATACAAATAGAATATGGAAAAAAACGAAAAGAAAACAGACGTTTTATTATCGCTATTACAAGATGTGCAAGAAAATATACGATTTATCGATAGTAAAGTCGGAGTGGTTATTATCCTTTTAACAGGCATAGTTGCTCTATTTGTAACTGATGCTGGAAATTTTATTATGTACTTTGATAAATATTCATTCCTTCTAAAGTTTGTATTTTTTGTGAGTTTAGGAGGAATTATTATATCTATTTTCCTTATAGCAAAGATTATACTCCCAGTCAATAATCCAGTCGACAAAATTCCTGATCCTTATAGAAGTTATCCAAATATTTATCAAGGAAAGAATAAGAAGTGTGATACTAGCTTAATCGTCAATAATTTTGATGAAGCATTAAAAAGTTTTGAAAATATCAATAAAGTACTAGAACTTGAATATTTAAAAACATCATTTACAAGAAATGTAAAGACTAAGAATTTTAACAAATTGGTAATTATGTGTATGTTTACTTTAGTTTTTGTCTTAGGACAATATACGATTAAGAAGATAGAAGAGAAAAATAATGCAATTATCGAGGTAAAATGTTGTAACAAATAGCTACTGCTAACATACGCCTCGTATGTTCGTTATATGCAATATTAAAGAAAGACTCGTAAAATTGGAAATAAGATTGAGGAAATACAAAATACAAAAGAAAACAATAAATTTACTGTTATGGACTTAAAAGAATTTGATTTAGAAAGGTTGCAGACCTTACATATTAGTTTTAGAAGAGTTTTGAATGGCCAAGAAAAACAGTTAGCCGATTTACAAAGTACAGAAGAAAAAGAAGAACTCACAGATCAAATTATCGAATTATTAGAATTAAAGATTTTATCATTTAAAGAACAAATCAAATTAATTGAGAATAGAATAAATGAGTTAAATGCCTTACGTTTAAGATTCTCAGTTGAATTTATGTTTTGGCATTATGGTACTAGTAGTAGAAGTGTACAAGTTCATTTTATTACTACGTCTAATGCATATGAAGTTTATGGTCCTTATGTTACTGGTCAAGTTTTATTTGACAAAAATGTATTTCCTGAATTGATCGAAAATGTAAAACAAGGCCAACATAATGATGGTATTATTAAATTTGAAGAAATAGTATCTGATGAAATACCACAAGAAATTAAAGAGATATTGAAGACAGAAGGGTTTTACGCATCTGAAATCGATTGTATTTTTTGAATTAGATTGAAAAGACAATAATTACCAACTATTGAGACTTAAAAAGAAAAAAAGTCATGACAGATCCAAATCCATTTGAAAATGATTTAAACAATTGGAAGAATTTATTCCAAGACTGTAATATAAACTTCTTGATTGGTTCAGGCCTTTCAAGTCCTTTTTTCGGAACTTTAGGAAGTATTGAAGTCTGGCTAACGAAGCTAGAAGAGCAAAAGACAATCAATCCGGATTTAAAAGCCTTTGTAAAAGCTTCACTTTATAGAAGTTATTATGAAGTGGCTATGAGAGATAATATTGATGTCTATTCATTAAAAGATGTATCTGATATTCTTATTGATAGCCCATCAAAAAAAGAAGATAAACTTACTAATACTTATAATGGATACAAAACATTTCTTAGAACATTAAATCAAATATTATATCATAGACGAAGCAATACTGTCAACAAACAGGTTAACTTGTTTACTACGAACATTGATATTTTTTTTGAGAAAATTATTGAAGATTTAGACTTGCAATTCAATGATGGATTTAATGGGATTTTTAAGAAAAGGTTTAGTTTAAGTAACTTCAAAAAATCATTTTATCAGAAGAGTTTACAATATGACAATATTGCTGAAATTCCAGTTTACAATTTATTGAAGATTCATGGTTCAATAACATGGAGACTAATTAATGATGAAATTCAATTTAAAGGAATATCATTTTTAAACTCATTAAATCATATTATTTCAACATCAAATCTACTCGATATCGTTAAACTTAATAATGAGAAATGGGCAATAGAAGATAGAGACATTACAATCGAAGAAATAATTGATGAAGCTTTAAAGATAAAGCCTATACCTAACGTTACAACATTTATAAACGAGTATGAAAAGATTCAAGTTGTAAATCCAACTAAAGAAAAATTTAGGGATACGATATTTAATAAAACGTATTATGAAATGCTTCGTCTATATGCAAATGAGTTGGAAAAAGAAAATTCTATTTTATACATAATGGGATTCTCAATGGCAGATGAACATATTCGCAATATAACATTTAGAGCAATTAAATCTAACCCAACATTGAAAGTTTTTATCTGCTCTTATACTGTCGACGCTAAAGACATAATTACAAATCTTAAATCAGATAACATTGACATTAAGGATTATCATAATGTTGAACTTATTAATCATTTTGATAATTTTTCACTAAATAAATTTAATGAATTCATACTTCTTCCTCTATTAAAGAGCATTAAAACTAATTAATTATGAAAGAGGATTTACAAAAGGATTCAATCTTTAGAGTTGGGAAAGTAACTTCTGTCGAAGGACGAACTATTAAAATAGAAGTTGATAAAACCAAAAATAGTTCTCACTTACTTTATAATGGGGAAATAATTCGTAATATTTCTGTAAACAGTTATATAAAAATCACAAAAGGATTTGTCAAAATAATTGGTAAAGTTGATGGTGAGTTTATCGTTGAAGATAAATTATTTTTAGACAAAGATTATACTAGTGAGAGGAAAAAAATCAAAAGGATACTTATTGTTCGATTAATGGGATTCTTTAGTAAGAAAGGATTCGAAAGAGGGATTAAAGAATTACCATTAATTAATAATGAGTGTTTTCTATTGGACAGACAAGAATTTCAAGAAGTCCATAATTTTGTCAAGAAAAGCGATTTGCCTTTATTTATTGGGACATTAACCCATGAACAAGGACAAAAAGTGGAGATAGGAATTAGTGATTTGTTCGCTAGTCATATTGGGATATTTGGAAATACAGGAAGTGGCAAATCATATACACTTGCGAAAATATATAATGAATTGTTTACTAGATTTCAAGACGAGGAGAAATTCAACAAGAATGCAAAATTTCTTCTTTTTGATTTTAACGGAGAATATAATAGCACAAATAGTATAATTCCGAATAAAAAAGTATACAACCTTTCTACTAGAAGTAAAAAAAATAAAGACAGATTAGTTTTTAATGAAACCGACTTGCTGGATAAAGATATATTCTCTATCCTCGCAAATGCTACAGAGAAGACACAAAAACCGTTTATTTCTAGGACAATAGATTTCTACAAACGAGTCTTAAAGTCTGAAGATCCAGATGAATACTTCAAAAACATATTGAAAAAAAGAGTAAAAGATATATATAAAATGGCTGATAAAAATAAAGCCACATTATTACTAGATTATATTAAGGAAATACTACCTCCAAGATTTGATGAATTAGGAATTGAAATTGATTTATCAGAAGATGTTGATTTTAACAATACTCATTCTGAGTTTATGTTTGAAGGTAGATATTTAAGATCTAATCCGGGTTATATTGAGAGCACAATTTTATATGACCAAGTTGATGAATATCAATTTGAGTCAAACTTCATTTCAAAAATGATTCATTTCTTATATTTGCAATTAATATATGATGTCTTTAGTAACAGAGCAAATAATGAACATATTGCACCAGCAATAAATAAACTTAAAAGTTTTCAAAAAGAAATAGAGGAAGTTATTGAAATTAGGACTGATGATGAGCCTGATTTTTGGGCTGACAACTTTTTTTGCGTTGTAAACTTAGACAAAACTAATACGCAATTAAAAAAGACAATACCATTGTTAGTTTCATTTAAACTATATGCAGAACACAAAAAGAACAACAGGAAAAAGGAAAAATCTTTAAATATCATTATCGATGAAGCACATAATATACTATCATATGCTTCAGAACGAGAAAGTGAAACTTGGAAAGACTATCGACTTGAAACATTTGAAGAAATAATAAAAGAAGGTAGGAAGTTTGGAGTATTTCTAACTATTGCAAGTCAAAGACCATCTGACATTTCATCAACTATTATCTCTCAACTGCATAACTTTTTTCTACATAGATTAATCAATAATAATGACATTTTAGCAGTTGAGAAAACAATATCTTATCTGGATAAAGTATCATTTGAATCCTTACCAATTTTACCGACTGGAACCTGTATTATTGCTGGGCAGTGTATTCAAGTTCCCGTTATGGTCGACATTAACGAAATCGATAAGGAGTTTGAACCAGACAACAAAACAATAAATTTAGTATCGAACTGGAAATAAACCCACGCTGGCGCGGTTCTGTGAACCGTGACAAGACAAAGGGACAATTATCTGAACCTGGATTCAGCTGATTTATCAGATAAAAAAGAATGAAATCTGATTAATCCTTTTATCTGATATAATCGTGGTTCAGACAGTAACCATCTACGCTAACCGAAAGAACAACACGCAATCATCATACTACTTGATGGTTGCGTGTTTTTTATCTTTTATACCCCAATACATTGCATTTATGTTTGCTGAATCCAGTTATTAGAGCTTATTTATCTCTCACAGCTTTCATCTTATGTTCCATCTGATCTTTTTTGCCCTGTTTGTTATCAAATGTTGCGGTGCAATAGATGCGCTCAGCACTTTGCTCCAATATAGCATTGGCTTTTGAGATTACACTCAAACACTCATCCATGGTATCGCATTCTACTATCGTACCCATTGGCGTAAGCTGACTGTTGTAGGGCAAAGCGTCTATCATCTCCACCACTTTGCGGACGTATTGACTCACATGTTCCCCTTTATCCATGGGAAAAATGGCAAATTCCATAATTACTGACATATTAGTTACGAGGTATTAGTTACTAGTTTATAGTTACATGCTTCGACAAGCTCAGCACAAAAAAACTATTAATTTATATTTTACATTCAGGAAACAGGTCTTTAGATACTGAGACTCATTAAGCTTTCCCCTGATTCTTTACAGCATTCATCAACTGTTTAATGGTTTCTTCATCTCCCAGGTAATTCTTTGACTTTACATTCAGGTTTTCGTCGAGATCATATACAAGTGGAATTCCCGTTGGAATGTTTACGTCCAGAATTTCTTCGTCCGATAAATGATCCAGGTACTTAACCAATGCCCTTAAACTATTGCCGTGGGCTACAATCAACACTTTTTGTTGCTGTAGGATAGACGGTAGAATAGTTTCATGCCAATAAGGCAGGAATCGTTCGATAGTATCTTTTAAACATTCGGTGGCAGGCAATAATGATTTATCTATTGTGCCGTATTTTAATTCGTTGACAGGATGTCGTTTGTCGGTAAGTTCCAATTCGGGAGGACGAACATTGAAACTCCGCCGCCAAAGCAGCACTTGGTCATCACCGTATTTTTGTGCAGTTTCGGCTTTGTTTAATCCTTGCAGATCGCCATAACTTTTTTCGTTCAGTCTCCACGAACGATATACCGGAATCCAGGCAAGATCCATTTCATCCATAACATTCCACAGTGTATGGATAGCTCTTTTTAATACCGAAGTGTAAGCTATATCGAACGTGAAACCTTCTGCTTTAAGCAGCTTTCCTGCATTTTTTGCTTCTTCTATTCCTTTCTCTGTTAAGTCAACATCAGTCCAACCGGTAAACCGGTTTTCTTTGTTCCATTGACTCTCTCCATGACGTATCAAAACTAATTTCATTTAGATTATTATTTAATGATTATCTGTTTTTATTACTTAATCACTATTTGACTTTTCAATTTACATGAGAACTTTTAAGCTCATACAAATACATATACTTTCTAACATTTAAAAGGGTTGATATGTTCTTAAAAAGATTGCTTTTAAAGCCTTTTAAAAATGAATGTTCTTTCATTAGTTTTACGGAGTTTCTACAAACGAAGGAAAAGGGTGAAATGTGTGAATCATGTAACTTTTCTCCATTGTTATGTAATAATTTCATTGTTGCTAATATGGATTCAATTCTTTTCCGTCCTCGTGGATATATAACCATTACTTGCTTGCAGAATGTTGCGGGCTGGTTGCTAGGCAATTGTCTGAACCTGGATTCAGCTGATAAATCAGATAAAAAAGAATGAAATCTGATACATCCTTTTTATCTGATACAATGGTGGTTCAGACAGTGACAGTCAATTTCAACAAAGCACAACACGCAATCATCATAACTCTTGACGATTGCGTGTTATCTTTTACACCCCAATCCATTACATATTTATACAATTTAGTATACAAAAAGCAGCGATGTCCAAAAATTAATTTAATAGCACTTTCAAGGCGTTGAAAAACAGATAATTAAAAATACAGGATGTCCAAAATAAATTTACTGAAAATTTGGAGGGAATTGTTTAAAGTATTTATATTTACGGCACAAATTAACCAATTGTAAAACCCGTCTGAAAGTTTACGAAGACATAGAGCTAACCCGCTATGCAAGAAAGAATAAAAAATTACCTGAACCGATCGTTCCCGTTGTTTTTATCGTATCGACAAGGGAGAATCTATTTTATTGTACTGATCATCCTCTTTGCCATTTTCCTGAATGTGTTTCAGCCTTTTG
>Ga0302209_10001524_pt1 | contig 9970 bp, 9 predicted proteins | sample II_Fen_E3_1_FD_194574 | JGI IMG/M metagenome (GOLD analysis project Ga0302209, IMG submission 194574) | Peat permafrost microbial communities from Stordalen Mire near Abisko, Sweden - II_Fen_E3_1 | ecosystem: Environmental > Terrestrial > Soil > Wetlands > Permafrost | place: Sweden: Abisko...
GACCGCATGCGGGGACAGAATATTTTTGCCCATATCAACCTGGTAAAGGGAGAACGGAGTTATTTGTCGGAACTGGCAAGCGACTTATTGTAGTAAGTAGGTAGTAGTAGGTAGTCGGTAGTGGGTAGTGGGTAGTGGGTAAAAGAAGTTGTCGAGCCTTAAATATGTTTACAAAAGAATAACCAGAATTCAGAATTAGAAAAACAGAGTAAGTAATTGAAGCATAATTGTCATACTTTTGAATAATTTTAAATTTAAGAATATGAATAATCAGGGATTTAAAGATTTATTGGCTTATAAAAAAGCGTACCAGCTGGCATGTGACATATTTGAGAATTCATTGAAATATCCAAAAGAGGAAAAGTATTCGTTAACCGACCAGATACGAAGATCATCCCGTTCGGTTTGTGCTAACTTAGCAGAAGCGTATCGTAAAAGAGACTATCCAAGGCATTATCAACTAAAATTAACTGATTGCCAGGGAGAGAATAGTGAAACATTAGTTTGGCTTGATTTCTCATTCCATTGTAAATATAATGCAGAAGAAGAATATAAACGATTAGTAGAATTAAATAATGAAGTTGGAAAATTGCTATCGTATATGATAAATAATCCGGATAAATTTGGAGTAGCACCATTATAATATTCATTTTTATATCCTACATACTATTATTCCAATCAACTACTAATAAGCCACTAATATACTATATACTTACTACTTAGTACTTACTACTAACTACCTACTACTAACTACCCACTAAAAACCACCTACTAAACATGACCAGTCCGGCAACAATTACCAACATACTTGGAACAGAAAAAATAGGCAAACTTATCTGGAATTATTCTCTTCCGGCAATTGTGGGTACGGTGGTAATGGCGCTGTATAACATTATCGACAGGATTTTTATTGGTCAGGGAGTTGGGCCGTTGGCTATTTCAGGTCTGGCGCTTACATTTCCGTTTATGATCCTGTTAATGGCATTCGGCATGTTGGTTGGAGTGGGGGCAGCTTCGCGTATATCGATCACATTAGGCGAGAACGACCTGGAGAAAGCAGAGAAAATTCTGGCTAATGCGTTTACCCTTACATTGATAATTTCGGGAACCGTAATCCTTATTTCGTACATGTATATGAATGATGTACTCCGCATGTTTGGTGGTACTGAAAAGACGATACGCTATGCCGAAGAATTTATGAAGATTATCATTCCTGGAAGTATCTTTTCGGCACTGAATTATGGATTCAACAATATCATGCGTGCTTCGGGGTATCCTCGAAAAGCCATGTATACAATGATAATTTGTGCTTTTATAAATATAATCCTGGATGCGATATTTATTTTTGGTTTTCACTGGGGCATCCAGGGGGCTGCATTAGCTACCAACATTGCCTTTGTGGTGGGTACGATATGGGTACTGTCGCATTTCATGAAGAAGGATTCGATTATTCGCTTTCACCGAAAGAACTTCAGATTGGAGAAAGACACCGTGATGTCAATCATCAACATTGGCCTGTCGCCTTTCAGTATGCAATTGGCAACCTGTTTCATCATCATACTGGTAAACACCACGCTGATTCATTATGGCGGTGATCTGGCAATAGGTGCATTCGGCATTATTAACAGCGTAAATACGTTGGTGGTTATGTTTATCATAGGGTTGAACCAGGGCACACAACCGATTATAGGGTATAATTTCGGAGCTAAGCAGTATGGCCGTATGTTCCGGACATTGAAATATGCCGTAGTTGTTGCGACAGGTCTTTCAACAATCGGTTTTGTTATCGGCACCTTTATACCTTCCGTCATGGCTTCAATGTTTACAAGGGACGTTGAATTGCAAAGCATAGCTACAAAGGCTTTGCGGATATCTGTTACCATGTTTCCAATTATCGGTATCCAGATAGTGATTACCAATTTCTTCCAGTCCATCGGGAAAGCAAAAATCTCCATCTTGCTAAGCCTTACACGTCAGTTTTTGTTTCTGGTACCCTGCTTGCTGTTATTGCCACCTATCTTTGGCCTTACAGGAGTATGGTCCGCTATGCCTGTATCTGATGGCTTCTCGTCGGTGATTTCAATTGCCTTTATCTTCTATTATATCAGAAGATTTAAGCGCAAAATGGAAGCATAAGCAGAGGTAAGAGGTAAGGAGTAAGGAGTAAGGAATGAGGAATGAGGAAAGAGTGAGTATGTAAAAAAAGACAGGAAGCAACTAAGAAAAAGAATAAAAAAAAGTATAAAGAACTATCTTCATAACATGACATTAAATGTAATAAAAAAAAGGGAAGGAGAAAATCAGTTGATTTTCTCCTTCCCTTTTTTTTTTATAAATTAGTGTTCCTTATTTTTGTACCAATACCCATGCATCAGGGAAGCGGTTTGAAACATTTTTAATAAATACATGAGCTCTTTGATAATCATTCATTGAAGCCATCAATACACGAAACATTCCTTTTTCGTTTACTACAACGACTGCTTTATTGCCTTCTTTGTTCAACGTGCCTTGTAACCCTTTGGCATTGGCTTGTTTTGTAAAACTACCTACTACCACGTGGTATTTATATTTCAAAGCATCTGTGTTGGTTTCACCTTCAGCTAAACTAAAATTCTCATTCCTGGTAACTTCTGTTTCGTTGGATACCGCTCTGTTTTCATAAGGTTCAGCAACAACTGGGGCTGGAGTAGCAGCTACCGGTTTCGGTGCAGCAGCTTCGATATTAGCACCGGCAGGTATTTCAGCAATTTTTTGTTTTGATTTACAGGCAGATGTTGCTAACATTACAACAGCTAAAGCAAGGGTTAATCTGATTGTTTTGTTCATGTTTTTTATTATTTATATGATTTTATGATTGTCAAATAGCTAGCCTTCAAAACACAATATCGTTCAAAGGTAACCGTTGACTTGTTTGTTTGATTTTTTGACTTTATCTAAGACACTACAAAGATGATAAGAAAAATGGAGCTATACAAATAGTGAGGATAAATTTTATATAAAATATACTGATTTGTTCAAACAAAATGCCTATCCCAAACGTTTATAGTTTATAAAAGTGAATATCAAGTGAAATATTAACGCATAAAACAGTAAAATTATGAAATTTACATTGCCAGAATTACCTTACGCTCACAATGCTTTAGAACCCATTATCAGTGAAAGAACCATCAGTTTCCATTATGGAAAGCATCATCAAACGTATGTTAACAACCTGAATGGATTGGTTGTAGGTACTGAATTTGAAAATTCAGATCTTGAAGCTATTGTCAAAAAATCAGAAGGTCCTATTTTCAATAATGCAGCTCAAATATGGAACCACACCTTCTATTTTCTGTCACTTACACCAAACAAAGGGAGTAAACCAAGTGATAAGTTGGCAAAAGCAATTCTTGCAGGTTGGGATTCACTTGACAACTTTAAGGAAGAATTCAATAAGGCTGCCGTATCGGTATTTGGTTCCGGTTGGGCCTGGCTGGTAAAAGATGCAGAAGGAAAACTTACAATTGTAAAAGAAAGCAATGCAGGCAATCCAATTACCCACGGATTGACTCCTCTTCTGACATTTGATGTTTGGGAACATGCCTATTACCTGGATTACCAAAACCGTCGTGCTGATTATGTAGCAGCTCTGTGGGATTTAGTAGACTGGAAATTAGTATCCGAACGTTATTAAACAATTAATAATTAACAATTAATAATTAATAATTTCCGGGGCACTGAAAACGCAGGCTTTTGTAGTTTGACAAGTAGTTCATTATATATCTATGATTACTTAAGCACTTTTTATTAAAAGACATATAAGCCGGATTGACATTTATTCAATCCGGCTTATTTAGTGTTTTTTACTCAACTACAAATTCATTTTAATCATAAACTCTTAAAACCTTAATACTTGTTAAAAAACACAATGAAACATTCATTTTACTAAAAAATGATATGGCATTGTATTGAAGTGTAGTAAAAAAATTATCTTTGCACTCACTTTACAATATTTTCCACTTAAAAAGGCGGATATTGCTACAATTAATTTTTAGAAACTAGGCGAATGAAAAACTTATCACTCATTTTTAATGCCATACTGGCGATTGCAGTAGTAGTTCTTTTTGTATTGGTACTTGGCAATAAAACTAACAACACTACCAAACAATCAGTACAGGGAAAAGGTATCATCTCAAAAGGTAAGTTACCAATAGCTTATATAAATATTGACTCCTTGTTGTTGCATTATCAGTTTGCGAAGGAAGCAAATGAATCATTAATCAAAAAACAGGAGGATTCACGTCTTACCATTAACACGAAAGCACGTCAATTGCAGGCAGAAATGGGTGAGTTTCAGCACAAGCTGGAAAACAACGCATTTTTAAGCCGTGAAAGAGCAGAACAAGAGCAAGCTCGCTTACAAAAGAAACAACAGGATTTACAGGTGCTGGATGGTGATTTGAGTAAACAATTAGTTCAGATTCAACAAAAAATGAGTGAACAATTACGCGACACCATCAATTCATTTATGAAGAGTTATAATAAAGATCATAAATACGAAATGATAATCAGTAACACCTCAAGCGATAACATCCTGTATGCTGATAAATCGTACGATATCACAGCTGAAGTTACAAAACTTCTGAACGAACGCTTCGAAGCTAAAAAATAATATCTTTGTTCATATCGATACATAATAAAAGCGCAACCATCAGGCTGCGCTTTTATTATGTACTATCAGGAAATAAGTGTTGTTATATGTAAACGTAGATATTTAATGATATATTTGTTAATCTACAAAAGCTTACATTTCAGCGTCCGGACAATTATTAATTATTAATTATTAATTATTAATTATTAATTTGCAATATTCTCAGTTACCGCGAAATGATTGTAAGAATGAAGAGAGTGCATAAATTAAGACTAAAACTACCCATGAATTTGAGTTGGTAAACATCAAATAAGCAGCTACAGCAAGCAACAGGCTTGTAAAAAAACCAATACGAGCTAACCGTTGTTGTCGACTTTCAGCTTTCTTGTTTTCAAAAGCATTTTTACCTTGCATAAAAATCAATAAGGCAGCTCCGAATGAAAAAATGTATGGTGCATAAATTATATCAAAAAGTTTAGCGAAAGCTCCCAGAATAATAACTGTTCCGGCAGAAATAAAGAGAATTTGTGAGGGTTGTTTTTCTTTCATTCTTTAATAATAAAAATATCTTCGTTTTCTTTTTTCATGAAATAATGCTCACGAGCAAATTTTTCAAGGTTTGCATTGCTTGACTGAAGCTCAAATTTCTTTGTTTTATTTGATTTTATCTCGTCCTGATAAAATTTATATTCTTTCTCCAATTGGCTTATCTTCTGATGAGTCTGCCAACGATGAATCAAACTGTGCTGATCGAAGAAAGTAACAAAAACAGTATAAGCCAAAAAAACAATCAGATACTTATTCAAAAGTATCTTCCCTAGTTTCTTTCCTGTAGTATTAAAAAATGCCATGATAATTCAAATTACAAGCTGTCGGAATAAAAAAGTTATAAGCTGTTGGGCAAATGAGACATTCAATAAACAACTCATGTTTTCGATACAAAGGTAAGCAATTTTTATGTTCATTCTTTTTTTTTGATAAATCTTTTTTTTTGATAAACTGTACCTGAATTTTCAGTATATTTGCAGGCAAAAGCAGAAAAAGTTTTCAATTTATGGATAATTTCATTGTTTCAGCCCGCAAATATCGTCCTTCGTCATTCAACTCGGTTGTGGGACAGCTGGCATTGACCACTACACTTAAAAATGCCATTAAAAGCAATCATTTGGCCCATGCATATTTATTTTGCGGACCTCGTGGTGTAGGGAAAACTACCTGTGCACGTATTTTTGCCAAAACAATTAACTGTCAAAACCTGACAGCAGAAGCTGAAGCGTGTAATAAATGCGAATCCTGTGTTTCATTCAATGAACAACGATCCTATAATATACACGAACTGGACGCCGCTTCCAATAACGGGGTAGATGATATCCGTTCACTGACCGATCAGGTCCGTATACCACCGCAAATAGGGAAATACAGCGTATATATCATCGATGAAGTCCATATGCTTTCACAAGGAGCCTTTAATGCTTTTCTAAAGACATTGGAAGAACCACCAGCACATGCTATTTTCATTCTGGCTACTACAGAAAAACATAAAATTATTCCTACTATCCTTTCACGCTGTCAGATTTACGATTTCAACCGTATCACAGTAGCCGATACAGTAAAACATTTACAGTATGTGGCACAACAGGAGGGTGTAACAGCTGATGTAAACGGGCTGAACATCGTTGCTCAGAAGAGTGAAGGTGGTATGAGGGATGCTTTGTCCATTTTCGACCAGTTGGTAAGTTTCTGTGGCAATGACATAACCTACCAGGGAGTGATCGAGAACCTGAATGTGCTCGATTATGAATACTATTTTCGGTTAGTGGAAGGGTTTTTAAAAGGAGAAGTCAGTCAAAGCTTACTTATTTTCAATGAGATATTAAATAATGGGTTCGATGGTCATCATTTTATAACCGGCCTGAGCTCTCATTTACGAGATGTGCTGGTAAGCAAAGATCCTCAAACAATTTCGTTACTTGAAGTTGGTGCAGACATTGGAGAACGTTATAAAGCACAGGCCCAGCAATGTACTCCCGAATTTCTTTTTCAGGGACTTAAAATCAGTAATGATTGTGATATAGACTACAGGCAGAGCAAGAATAAACGGCTACTTGTAGAACTCGCTTTAATTCGTCTGTGCCAACTGACGGATGAAAAAAAAAAATCCATACTGATTGATAATGTTCCTCCACCCATTAAAAAGGTATCAGTTAATGTTACTGTCGTTGAAGAAAATAAACCTATTGCGAAAGCAACAAACCATTCAGCTTTACCAATTTCCGTTACAAAGAAACAGGTTATCCAACCTACTGAGATTTCAAAAGATGCTGTAACTGATTCTAAACCTACTTTTAAAAGACCGGGGAGTATCTCTATTTCTGCGTCACACATAGTGGCATCACCACAGGCTACATATACTGAAGTAAAGTCTGTTGAAAAAATCATTCAAAACAATCTATTTTCCTACGAAGATTTGGATAAGGCCTGGCAAGAATTTGCTAAAACAATTCCGGAACAAGGCCGGATAACAAGCTTCATACAAAATACAAGACCAAAACTAACTTCTGCCACTACATTTGAGTTAACTGTAAGTAATATCTTACAGGAAAAGGAACTAAAACGTCTCCAACAAGATATAACAGAATTCATGCAATTGAAACTTCAGAATTCAATGGTAAGGATGTCACTCAAAATAGCAGAACAGACTGAAATTCAACGTGCAAATTCACCGGAAGACCGATATAAAATCTTAGCCGATCAAAACCCATCATTGGATAAACTAAAGAACGGATTGGGACTGGAGATTGATTAATTCATAATACTGAATTCATAATTCATAATTATGTGATAATCGAATATTTGCAACAATTCACAACATACATTCCTAATCTTAATTATGAACTATGAATTTTGCATTATGAACTATGAATTTTGCATTATGAATTATGAATTATGAATTATGAATTATGAATTATGAATTATGAATTATGAATTATGAATTATGAATTATGAATTATGAATTATGAATTAAAAAGATTATGTTTAAGAGTATTTCCCGGGTTGTCTGGATCTTATCGGTAGTAAGTTTATTTACGGATGTAGCGAGTGAAATGCTTTATCCGGTAATGCCTATTTACCTGAAAAGCATTGGCTTTTCGATTTTAATAATAGGCATACTGGAAGGTGTTGCTGAAGCTACTGCCGGATTGAGCAAGGGTTATTTCGGCAAACTGTCGGATGCAACCGGGAAACGATTACCATTTGTTCAGGTGGGATATATCCTTAGTGCCATTGCGAAACCAATTACCGTATTCTTCACTTATCCCATTTGGATATTCTTTGTCCGGACAACCGACCGTTTTGCCAAAGGTATCCGCACAGGAGCACGTGATGCCATCCTATCCGATGAAGCTACGCCTGAAACCAAAGGTGCAGTATTTGGTTTTCATCGTGCCATGGACACAGTGGGTGCTGCTATAGGGCCTGCTCTTGCATTGGTTTATTTATATTTCCATCCAAAAGATTATGTTACGCTTTTCTACATTGCATTTATTCCGGGGGTATTGGCAATTATAACAACTCTTTTACTCAAAGAAAAAAAAACAACCCTTACTCCTACTCACGAAAAAGTATCCTTTTTTTCTTTTCTAAAGTACTGGAAACAAAGTCCTGCTGCTTACAGGCAATTAGTAATTGGATTACTTCTGTTCACCCTGTTCAACAGTTCCGATGTTTTCCTTCTGTTGAAAGCGAAAGATGCCGGTCTGAACGACACTCATGTAATCGGCATATACATATTCTACAACATGGTTTATGCGTTTTTTGCCTTTCCTGTTGGTTCACTGGCAGATAAAATAGGGTTGAAGAGAATGTTTATCATTGGATTGGCACTTTTCTCCATTGTTTACTTTGGATTCTCCATAAATGCCAACCTGTACGTTTTCCTTGGTTTGTTCTTTCTATACGGATTGTATGCCTCAGCTACGGAAGGCGTGTCTAAAGCCTGGATCAGCAATATCACCGATAAGAAAGATACGGCCACTGCTATTGGTACATTCTCAGCTTTACAAAGTCTTTGCACCATGGTAGCAAGCTCCCTGGCCGGAGTTATCTGGTACACGCTTGGAGCAAAATACCTGTTCATAATGAGTGGAGTAATGACCCTGGTAGTGATGGTGTATTTGGGAAGAATGAAGGAGCGAGAATAATTATTTCTTTGCTTGTTGAACGTTCAGTACATATTCAAAACAGCAAATGCAAAAAACTTTTGTTTATTAAAAATGTTTACTTATTGAAACATCCGTTTTTTGTTGTATCACAGATTGCAATAATACAGCTGCAAAAGACACCCATGAAAGCATTATCGTTCCATATCATATTTATGATTATGATACTCAGTAATAGTATTATGGTACTTGCTCAGACTAACGGTGCGATTCAAGACAACCTCCGCTTTCCTTCCAATGAAAAACAACTGTCGAAAAGGTTACACAAAATATCTCAAGCGACTATCGCCAATAATTACGACCTGAAATACCATCGTTTCTTCTGGATTATTGACCCTTCCCTGCACTATATTTCTGGATCCGTTACATCTTACTTTGTAGCTACGAGTGAAGTTATGAACTCCATTCAGTTTCAGTTAAACAATGTTTTATCTGCTGATTCTGCTCGTTTCAAGGGTAATATAACGAAAATTAATCATACGGGCAATGTAATTAGAATCCCTTTAAATCCCGCAGTTTCACCTGGTACCTTAGATTCTGTTACAGTATTTTACCATGGAGTTCCAGGAATAAGTGGTTTCGGTTCATTCGAAAATTACATTCATAATGGTGTCCCCAGCATGTGGACGCTTTCAGAACCTTATGGTGCATCGGATTGGTGGCCATCCAAGAATGACTTAACAGATAAGATAGATTCCACAGATATCTATGTCGTTATGCCAAAAGGAAACCATGCAGCAAGCAATGGCATATTAGTCAGTGAAACACCATATAATACAAATTCGACCCTTGCACACTGGAAACATCGATATCCGATTGCATCCTATCTCATTGCAGTTGGGGTAACTAATTATGCCAGGTATTCGGATTATTACAAAACCGGATCGGACTCCTTAGAGATATTGAATTACGTATACCCGGAAGATTCCATCCAGCTAAGAGCAATCACACCCGATGCTTCAAAAAGTATGGGGTTATTCGAGCAACTATTTACCCCTTATCCATTCAGAAACGAAAAATACGGCCATGCACAATGTAATTTCCAGGGTGGAATGGAACACCAGACTATGACATTCCTCGGAAAGAATCAATTTAATCATAATATCATAACGCATGAGCT
>Ga0302209_10001528_pt1 | contig 9957 bp, 10 predicted proteins | sample II_Fen_E3_1_FD_194574 | JGI IMG/M metagenome (GOLD analysis project Ga0302209, IMG submission 194574) | Peat permafrost microbial communities from Stordalen Mire near Abisko, Sweden - II_Fen_E3_1 | ecosystem: Environmental > Terrestrial > Soil > Wetlands > Permafrost | place: Sweden: Abisko...
TTTTACTGAAAAATATTATATAAAATTGGAAGAAAGAGTAATGTCATTACAATTTCAATCAGCACTGGAGCGTTATAATCAAATTATTAAAAATAAACCAAATTTGCTTCAACGAGCATCTTTGGGCCATATTGCTTCTTACTTAGGAATTACTCAAGAAACCTTAAGTAGAATTAGATCAAAAACATAATTCCGTATTTAATTTTAATTTATTTTTTGACTTTTATCAAATGATATATTATTTTGAATAAATACATTTGCAGTATTATAAACTCAAACTAATATTAAGATGCAAATTCAAAATAATAACGAATTGATTTTGGCAAACTTTAGTGATAAACCATTAATTGTAAAAATACTTACCGATTCATTTAAGAATGATCCTTGTTTAAATTGGTTGATTGAAAAAATAAGTAATAAGAATAAACTTGAAAATATTGTAAATTATGTAGTTGATGAAACTTTATGTACGGGTAGTATTTTTTTTACTATTAATAAAAAAGCTGTTGTACTGTGGAAAACTGAAAATAAAGAAAAATTTACTTTTAAATTTATAAAACGAAATATTATTTTCTTATTTAAAATGGGAATAAAATGCGTAGTAAAAAATCTGAAAATGAGTAATATATCCCACAAGCATTTTCCAACTAATTCAAAGTTTTATTATCTCTATATGATTGGTGTATTAAATGAAGAACAGGGTAATGGGCTTGCAAGTAAACTTATGAATCCAATATTAAAATATTGCAACTCAGAAAATATACCGGTCTTTCTTGAAACTGCAAATCCCAGAAATGTTGAAATATATAAGAAAAAAGGTTTTGTAATTATTGATACTTTCAATGAGGAAAATATTTCAATTAATTATATGAGATTCAATTGATGTAGTATTCTTAAATATATTATTTTTTTATAAAAAGACTCTGATGGTTTTATCGTCAGAGTCTTTTCTATTAAATAGATTGAATTTGGTGAATTGATTTCACTAAAATCAATATTTCAGAAAGATATAGATAATTTCGAGTTACTTAAGATGTATATTTATTCAAATACTAAAAATTATTTTCTCCTATTAAACAGTCAAAAATAATCTAAAAGTAAAAAACAAAGTACTTGAACCGTTGTTAGAAGTGATCATAAATTGATCTTGATTGATTTAGATAAAATTATTATTCATCTAATTTAAAACAATTTATTATGAACGCATCGTATATTTATCCGGGAGCATATTCGTTAAATGCATATGCTACATTCAGAAATTGCAACCAGGCCATTGAATATTATAAAAAGGCTTTTGGTGCTACCGAAAAAGAAAGGTTGACAACTCCGGATGGTTTCATTTTACATGCCTCCATCGAGATTGAAGGCTCATTGCTAATGATGGCCGACGAAAATGCTATGATGGGAAATAAAAGCCCCGAATCCCTTGGTGGGAATCCTGTGACTTTTAGTTTATACGTCAAAGATGTCGACAAAGTATTTAAAAAAGCACTTGATGCAGGTGGAAAAGTGATTATGCCTGTTGACGAACAGTTTTATGGTGACCGCTCAGGTACCCTGGAAGATCCATTCGGATACAGTTGGATGATTGGCACACACAAAAAAGATGTAAGCCATGAGGAAATGCAACGACTTTCGAACAAAATGTTTGAATCGCAACGTTCAGCTCAGCACAATTAAATGTAAACAGGAAAAGCCGCTCAATGAGCGGCTTTTCTTATTTTAATGCGCCCTGTCTGGCAATTGGGATACCTTTTTCAAACAACTGTTCATTCAGCACAAACAGTATATTGATTAGAATCAGAAAGTAAGTTTCTGTTCAGCAATTTGCATTTAAAATAGTTCTAATGGATACTCCATTTCATTATCCAACACGTTATTTATTTATGAACCTATGAAATTTATTCAAATCCTAAAATTAATTTGCTTCTATTAAACCGTCTAAAATAAACTGAAAGTAAAAACTATATTTTGAATCGGTTGTTTGATTTAATCATAAATTGATTCAGGTAAAATAATTATTCAACTTATTTAAAACGCTAAATTATGAGCATATCACACATTTACCCGGGAGCCTATACGTTGAACGCATATGTGACCATGAAAAATTGCAGCGAAGCCATAGAATTTTACAAAAAAGCTTTTGGTGCAACTGAAAAGGGCAGATTATTAATGCCAAACGGACAAATTGGACATGCAGAAATTATGATCGAAGGATCCATGCTGATGATGGCGGATGAAAATATTGAATGGGGAAATAAAAGCCCTGAAACCATTGGTGGAAATCCTATGGCGTTCTGTTTATATGTAACGGATGTAGATGCCGTTTTTCAAAAAGCACTTGATGCAGGTGCAAACATTGTCATGCCGGTAGATGATATGTTATACGGCGACAGGGTAGGGCAGGTTATGGATCCGTTCGGATATAAATGGATGATCGGGACTCACAAAGAAGATGTGAGCTTTGAGGATATGCAGAAACGCTCGGAAAATATGTTTTCTGCCAGACAATCCAATTAAATAAATAAAAGCGAATCAACGATTCGCTTTTTTATTGATATTACTTTAAAAACATTTAATTTTCTTTGTCAAAAATCCAAATCTTAAACTCGTTGTCGTTGCGTACAGCTAAAGTTGCGTTGACTTCTTCACCGCTTTTTAATTTTATTTTGCAAGGAACAATTTCACCCACATAATTTTCTTTCTTATACGGTTCCCCAATTTCCAAAACTTCCATACCATACCAATTTTTGAAGTATTCTTTTCGTTCGATAGGTAAATTAGTATTCATAATGGCCGTACTATCGTTTTTAAATGCATTTAAAATCTTTTCTATTGCTTGTTTCGATGATATATCGACTAAATATTTAAATGATTGCACAAGACGTTTTTTAATATTTTTCTGTTTCTCTATAATTTTATTTTTATCGAGTGAAACATTATATTCAATCTTTTCTGATTTTAAAACAGGAATAAATTTTTCCTTGTAAAATACTGAAATCTTAAAGTTGCGTAATAATTTTGTTTTACTATCGAAAACATATATATGACGACAATTTGTTAAAAATGAACCTTTTATATTATTGTTATACCATCCAAATAAATCGCCAATCATAAAACGATATTTATCAATACTGCTGACTTTACTGTTAAAGATAAGTGTAACTGAATCTCCTTTTGTTTGCATATTTATCTTTGTATCTTTATTTTTAGCTACTTTTAGAACTGTCTCCATAAGCGATGTTGGTTTAAGAAACAGGGCATTGAATAAACCTAAGTCAGTAGTATCAATTTTCATATTTACAAGGCAATCATCGTAACTTCTCGAATGCCAGTATGTTTTTTCACCATCAAAAATATACCATTTATTTTTACATTCAAATTTCCATACCTGTGGTTGATCAAAAATAATTTCACCCGTCATTTGGTTCATTCTTTCTCTCATATCAATCACATCGGGGTTGTAAGTAAACGGATTTCTCATGGAATATGTGAATACAATTGTTTTTACTTCATCAACTTTTGAAATGGATTGTTCAATTAAATCCATTGCCTGGGCTTGTGTTCCGTTGCCCAAAACAATTGGTAAATAAATAAAAGCTGCCACAACAGCAGCAATTACTGAGTAATTCCTGATATCTTTCATTCTCTTTTTTCTTTTTTTAATTTGAATTATTACATTGCCTTTAAGCGATTGAGGCACGAGAGGTCGAATCTTTGGAGTCAGCTCATTCATATTGGTTTACTTTTAAAAGATTGAAGTTTCGCAACTTTTCAATAGCATATTTGTAACGCGATTTAATAGTATTCACGTTGACTTTGAGTATCCCGGATATTTCTACGAAGTTCAATGAATCAACGAATTTAAACCGCAATATTTCTGCCTGTTCGACAGGTAAATCGCTTAAAATATCATCAATTCGTAAAAACTCCGATAAACAGCGTTTTTCTTCTTCGTCAGTTAATTCATTTTCCAACTGTTCAATAGCTACATATTGAATTTTACTGTTTTTGCGAAGATAGTCGGTACATGCATTCGAAATGGTTTTCAACAGATACGCTTTCACATTATTTGCCGCGGACAAATGACGTGAATTTTCGTAAAATCGTATAAAAACTTCCTGCACAATATCTTGTGCCACTTCATACGAGCCAACCCTGAAAAACGCAAACGAAAATAACTGTTGCTGATGTTCATCGATGATGCGCTCAAGTTGTCGCATTTTATTGAATTCAATTCTCATATCATACTTTTCAATCGCTTTACACTATCAAGACGTAAAAATACTGAAATCGGTTTATTTTTTTAATAAAAAAAGATGCATAACAAAATATTGTTTCATTTTAAACTATTTATTTGATCTATTCACCCGGATTATTAAGCCTAATTTCCGTTACCTTAAGATGAATGACTATTTAATTTTTTTAATTGTAATGTAACTATTCAAATAATATTTATATTTGTACAGTTAATCATTTTAATCAACCTGATAACTCTTCTATTCTGTTTAAACCTCAAAATACTAATTTATATGAAATGTAAAGCTATTTTTTGTATTGCTGTCTTATTGTTTAGTGTCAGTGTGTATGGACAAAAAGAAAATACATCCAATGATGTGAATGCTACCCAGACTAAATCGTTGAATGGGACGGATAACAACGAATTGAGAATAAATCTAATGATGGCAATTTTAGGGTTGCCGGAACTGAATTATGAAAGATATATTTCAGACAATATGGGAGTGGGATTAGCTGTTGCTATATCCCTGGATAAAGCTGAAAACGTATCAACACGCTCCTTATTTACACCTTTTTATCGCCTTTATTTCGGAAATAAAAAAGCATCCGGTTTTTTTATTGAAGGAAATATGGCGGTGGCAGGACAAAAACAAATAATCAGCAATATTTATTATGACCAAAATGGCGTTCCTTATCAGACAATTGTGAGTACACGCTCAACCACTAACATTGGTTTTGGTGCTGCTATAGGCGCAAAATTTCTTGCCAGAAATGGTTTTATCGGGGAAGTGTTTGTAGGTGGAGGAAGGTTGTTTGGAGAATCGATAGACCAGGCTTATCCAAGAGTTGGGATTTGTTTAGGCAAACGGTTTTGATATAAAAAGTTGGAGTAAAAATACAAAAAAAGCGAATCTTAGATTCGCTTTTTTTGTTTCTTAATTCTTTTGAGGGGTTTGGGGTACAATCTTAAACAATTTGTCGTTTCGTCGGATCAGTTCGTTGGTTTTCATGGAAAAATAGTTTCCTTTATCCACTTTATCCACGGCTTTTAACTGAACCCGTATTTCTTTGACTGTGTCTTCGTAGGCACCGGTGGTATCGCCGGTAATGAGTATTTCATCACCCACCGACAGGCTCTGTGCTTCGAGCAGGAATTCGGCGACCCCTAATTTGTTGAAATAGTTGGTCACTTTGCCCACATACATCTTTTTGTGGGTGGCAGCTGATCCATAGGTATTGCTCCATTCACCCAGACGCTGACCAAGGTAGTATCCGTTCCAGAATCCGCGGTTAAAGACTTTACTGAGGCGTATGTTCCAATCGTCCACTTTAACGTCGGAAAACGTCCCGTTTAGGCACGATTCAATGGCTTCCTTATAACAGGACACCACCGCTTTCACATATTCAGCACCACGGGCACGACCCTCAATCTTAAATACCCGGACTCCGGCATTCAGCATTTCATCCATAAATCCGATTGTCTTGAGGTCCTTTGGGGACATGATGTATTCGTTGTCGATTTCAAGTTCAATTTCCGAATCCTTGTCTTTGACTACATATTCTCTGCGGCAGATCTGATTGCAGGCACCCCGGTTGGCCGAAAGGTTCTTCTCATGCAGGCTCAGGTAGCATTTGCCGGACACTGCCATACACAGGGCACCATGACAAAACATTTCAATGCGGACAGGTTTTCCCTTTACTCCGTATATTTTCTCTTTTTCAATGGACTGATGTATTTCGGCCACCTGATTCATATTCAGTTCGCGGGCCAGTACCACCACATCAGCAAACTGAGCATAAAACTTCAATGCCTCGACATTCGAAATATTGAGTTGAGTGGATAAGTGCACTTCCACCCCAATGCTGTTGGCATACATCAAGGCAGCCACATCGGCAGCTATAATGGCCGAAACATCCGATTCTTTAGCCACATCAATGATTTCGCGCATCAACGTAAGGTCGTTGTCATACAGGATGGTGTTGACCGTCAGATAGCTTTTGACATTGTTTTCCTTGCAAATGTTGACGATAGTCCTCAGATCTTCGGTAGTGAAATTGCTGCTCGATTTACTGCGCATATTCAGCTTCTCAATGCCAAAATAGACAGAATCTGCACCTGCCTTAATGGCTGCTGACAAACTCTCCCACGAACCGGCAGGAGCCATGATTTCGATATCGCGTCTGACTAACCCTGACACCTGAATGGGAACCGGGTTAGTTTTGTCTTGTATATTTTCTGTATTCATTTTTATTTGATTGATTGTAATAATCGAGTCCCCGTGTAGTTCCACCGGGTTCTTTAATTCCCCTTTAAGGGCCAGGGGTTCTTTGGAGTCAGCTTGTTCATCGTAAAACTCACACCGGCCCTGATTTGTTGGTATGGAAAGTCATTTATCCCATACTGGTATTGAGCGAAATAAGTTATATTTTTCGATATTTTTGAAATTTTGGCGGCATATACCATTGGAGCATCACCGTAATCAGAACCGTACTTTGCATTTGTATGCATCCACCCCCAATACCCGGATACCGTATTTTCAAGTTTCCAGGTATCATTTCCAAGAATAATTTTCCCACCATACAGGGGAGCATCATCCTGTGTACTTTGTCTTTCTGTTTCATAACACATAAAACCGCCGTCGGCGACAATCCTGATCTCACTGATAAGACTGCTTTTTGTAAAGAATGATTTCCCTATTTCAGCATCAAAATAGTACCCCGGTGTATCAAAATAACGCCTTTCCAGGTGGTTGGTACCGGAAGCCGTTTTAAGGGTGGTATTCAGAATAATGGAAGGAGCATTCTTTTTTTCCTTCAGGAGTAAGATTCTCGTTTGAAAATATATATCGCCGTTTGCTTTGCCTGTTGTATTCCCATTCAGCATATCCCGTTGGGCACTTACCTGGTCGGTTACCTGATAATGTTCGAGAATGGTGGACCATATTTTGAATGAAACACGTTCAGGTACGAGGGGGAACTCTATTTTAAAATACCCGTTTTCGGTATGATCGCCGTGACCGAAATAATAATCACCCATCAGACTAATGGTGGTTTTAGCAGGAATAGTGGCATCCGTAAATTCAGGTACCGGATTGGCATTGGGTCCGAACCAGGCAGTAGAGTAGGGGGTTTGAGTCTGTATCTGAGCCGCAAGTGGAAGATAACAAAGCGCTATCATCAGGAGAATACAACTTTTTTTCATTTGGGTCATTTTGTGGAATGACAACAAAGATACGCAATTGTATTATACTGGGAAATTCAAACCCTATTCTGTATGGAAATTCAATGTATGTTTACAATTATAAACTTATGAAGTAAATGGTTGCTGTTATAGGATTACTGACTTTTAAATCACTTTATTTAAAATTTAATCATGCTGATTTTTTTATTAGACTTTTTCAGGTTTTAGGCAAATAAATCAATGTAAATCAGTGTAAATTGCAGATTATAATTTTCTTAATTTCTTTTTCCTACTAACAATCTTCATATTCTTTAAGAACATGAATTGAATCATCTTTCACCAAACATGATTCTTTCTTTAGGGTTTTTTCCAATAATATGCGTTTTTTAATCTGGTTATAGTAGTACAAAGCTTCATTAATATTTATGTTTCGTGGTTTCTTGATTTTTTGAGATATTTTTTTTGTATCCTCAAAAATCAAATCATCAATATTTATTGTTATTGTTTTCATTTCTCAATAATTTTAGAAGATAAAAGTAAATACAATTTGTATACTAAACAAGTCACTTGTGTGTTTTTATCGATTATTTTACCGACATTATTTTTAAAAATGAAACGAATTATTTTTGCATAAAATCTTATTATTAACCCTTAATTGTCAATTGTCAATTAAATTTCTAACTTTGCATTCTTTTTTGCATAAACATGAAGATTTCGAACATAGAATTTCCCGATAAACCACTTTTCTTAGCGCCCATGGAGGACGTTACCGATCCGGCATTCCGACTGTTGTGCAAACGTTTTGGAGCCGATATGGTATATACGGAATTTATCTCGGCTGATGCGCTGATCCGCAGTGTCAAACGTACGGAACAAAAGCTGACCATGTTCGATGCCGAACGTCCTGTTGCCATACAGCTATATGGCCGTGAAGCCGATGCCATGCGTGAAGCTGCCCTGATTGCCGAAGAAGAAGGACCTGAAATTATCGATCTGAACTTTGGTTGTCCGGTAAAGAAAGTTGCCGGTAAAGGGGCAGGAGCAGGGCTGTTGAGGGATATCCCCAAAATGCTTGAAATAACAGCTGCTGTCGTAAAAGCGGTAAAACTACCTGTAACTGTAAAAACAAGACTGGGGTGGGATGAAGATAGCCGGATAATTGTTGAACTGGCCGAACAATTGCAGGATTGCGGCATTGCTGCACTTGCCATTCATGGACGTACCAGGGCTCAAATGTATAAAGGCGATGCTGACTGGACTCTGATCGGCGAGGTGAAAAATAATCCCCGCATGCATATCCCCATTATCGGTAACGGCGATGTGACTACTCCCGAAAGGGCTGCCGAATGTTTCGACCGCTACGGGGTTGATGCCGTCATGGTGGGCAGGGCTTCTATTGGTAGGCCCTGGGTTTTTGCCGAAATGAAACATTATCTGGAAACCGGCGAAAAAATTCAGGTACTCACTTTTGAAGAACAAAAGGATATCCTAAAGGAACATATTTTAGCTTCTGTCAACTGGCTGGACATTGATGGGGATACTACCATTGAAAGTGTCAGCAACCAGCGATTGAAAGGAATTATTCATTCCCGCAGACACCTTGCTTCAACACCTGTATTCAAGGGTATTCCAAATTTCAAGGAAACACGTATTGCCATGCTTCGTGCAGATACACTCACTGAACTTTTTACAATCATCGATTCTGTTACCAATCCTGCTTATTTAAACATGATGGATTGCCAATAGAATCCTGACATTTTTCAAACAATATCCTGTTAATAATGTTATAATCCTTAGTTCTGTAATTTTTGAAACGTAACACAATTTCACACATCGTACGATATAAAATTAACGTCTCAATATACTAACAAAATTATTCATGTAATGAAACAAATTCTAATCCCGATCATTGCTTTAATGCTTATGACAACAGCTTGCAATACCAAAAAAGATGCCGCATTAGGTGCTGGCATCGTTGTGGCGAATCTGGATACAACCGTATCGCCCAAAGTAGATTTTTATCAGTATGCCTGTGGAGGGTGGATGAAAAACAATCCTCTTACCGGAGAATATTCCCGTTTTGGCAGTTTTGACAAACTTGCCGAAAACAACCGTAAACAACTCAGGGGGTTAATTGAAGAAATTGCTGCCAAGCCAGCTTCAAAAGGAACCGTTGAACAAAAAATCGGTGACGTGTATAATCTGGCAATGGACAGTACCAAACTGAATGCCGATGGTTACAAACCGATTCAGACTGACCTTAAAAAGATAGGCGGGGCTAAAAATGTTTCGGATATCCTGAAACTCATGCCTGAATTATTCCTTGCCGGCCTGGATCCTTACTTCTCTGTATTTGTTGAAGCCGATCCCATGAACAGTTCACTCGAACTGGTTCAGACATATCAAAGTGGTATCAGCCTTGGACAACGTGATTATTATATCGAAAATGATGCTCATACAAAAGACATCCGTGATAAATATAAAGTTCACGTAACCAAAATGTTCCAGTTAGTTGGTTTTACACCTGCCGAAGCTCA